>JAESGM010000246.1_pt1 | contig 92456 bp, 86 predicted proteins | sample 9269721 | NCBI WGS metagenome assembly JAESGM01 (sample SAMN15720920, study PRJNA650825) | algae metagenome | isolation source: Komarekiella atlantica HA4396-MV6 and co-occurring heterotrophs from... | place: USA: Theobald House, Kauai, HI | collected 2009-07-29 | reverse complement strand
GCCGGCGAGCTCGAGGCGAATTCCTTCCAGAACCAGCCCTATCTCGACAACCAGGTGAAGGATCGTGGCTTCAAGCTGGTCAGCGTCGGCCTGACCGTGAACTTCCCGCTCGGCATCTACTCCTCGAAGTACAAGAGCTGGGCCGAGGTGCCGGATGGCGCCACCGTCGCGATCCAGAACGATCCGACCAATGGCGGCCGCTCGCTGCTGCTGCTGCAGGACAAGGGCGCGATCAAGCTCAAGGATGGCGTCGGCTTCAAGCCGAGCGTCGCCGACATCGTCAGCAACCCGAAGAAGCTGAAGATCATCGAGATCGAGGCCGCCCAGACCCCGCGCTCGCTCGCCGACGTCGCCGCTGCGGCGATCAACACCAACTACGCCGTCGATGCCAAGATCGAGCCGACCTCGGCGATCCTGCGCGAGGACCCGAAGGGGCCTTACGTCAACCTGATCGCCGTACGCGAGGTCGACAAGGACAAGCCCTGGGTCAAAGCGCTGCTCGCCTCCTATCACACCCCCGAGATCAAGGCCTTCGTCGCCGAGCGCTTCAAGGGCTCGGTCCTCGCCGGCTGGTAAGGCTCCTCCCCCCGGGCCGTGGTCACGGCCGGGCACCTGCCCCGGAAGCGCAAGCTTCCGGGGTCTTTCGTTTCGATGCCTATCATTGTCATCCCGGACAAGCCGCGAAGCGGCGCCGATCCGGGATCCATTCCGGAACCTTTACCGGCAATGCTCCGGAATGGATCCCGGGTCTCCCTTCGGTCGCCCGGGATGACCAGAGAATGGTGGTGATGGGTGGTTAGACCGACAGATACTGCGCCCTGACCGCATCATCGGCCTTGAGCTCGTCCATTGTCCCGGTGAAGCGGATCAGGCCCTTCTCGATGATGGTGGCGCGGTCGGCGACCGAGCCGGCGAAGTGCAGGTTCTGCTCGGAGATCAGCACCGAGAGCCCTTCGCCCTTCAGCGCCAGGATGGTCTTGGCCATCTCCTCGACGATCACTGGGGCGAGGCCTTCGGAGGGCTCGTCGAGCAGGACGAGCTTGGGGTTGCCCATCAATGTGCGGGCGATGGTCAGCATCTGCTGCTCGCCGCCCGACATCGCCCCGCCCGGCCGGTCGCGCATGCGTCCGAGATTGGGGAAGAGCTGAAACAGCCGCTCCGGCGTCCAGTGCGGCGCGCCCTCGCGCTTCGGCCTTTGCGCGACGGAAAGGTTCTCCATCACGCTGAGCTCGGAGAAGACGCGTCGCTCCTCCGGGACATAGCCGATGCCGAGGCGGGCGATTTCGAATGGCTCGCGCCCGACGATGGTGTGTCCCTCGAAAGTGACGCGACCGGCCTGCGGCGGTACCAGCCCCATCACCGCCTTCATCGTCGTCGACTTGCCGGCACCGTTGCGGCCCATCAGCGCCAGCACCTCGCCGCGCCCCATCGTGAAGCCGACGCCGTGCAGGATATGGGCGCGGCCGTAATAGGCGTTGAGGCCTTCGATCTCGAGCATCAGTGGCCTCCCGAGGTCGCGCCGGAGCCAAGATAGACCGCGCGCACGCCCGGATCGTTGCGGACCTCCTCGGCCCGGCCCTTCGCGATCAGCTTGCCGCGGTCGAGCACCAGGATCGCGTCGGAATGGGCGAAGACCACGTCCATGTCGTGCTCGGTGAACAGAACGGCGATGCCGCGCTCCCTGGCGATCTCGGCGGTCAGCGCCATCAGCGCGATGCGCTCGCGCGGCGCCATGCCGGCGGTCGGCTCGTCCATCAGCAGCAGCTTGGGCTTGTTGGCGATCGCGACCGCGAGCTCGACCCGCTTCAGATCGCCATAGGCGAGCACGCCGCAGGCGCGCTCGGCCTGGTCGAGCATGCCGACCTGCTTCAAAAGCGCGTCGGCCTCGGCGACATGGCGGTCCTTAGCCCGGCCGAACAATGTCCAGGTCTCGCCGGCATGCGAGATCAGCGCCATCTGCACATTCTCGCGCACGCTCATCGAGGCGAAGGTCGCGGTGATCTGGAAGGTGCGCCCGACCCCGAGGCGCCAGACCTCGCGCGGTTTCAGGCCGGTGATTGTCCGGCCGTCGAAGACCACCTCGCCGCGATCGGAGGGGAGCTGGCCGTTGAGCATATTGAAGCAGGTGGTCTTGCCGGCGCCGTTCGGGCCGATCAGTGCGAGCAGCTTGCCCGCCTCGACCGAGAAGCTGACATCGTCGACGGCGCGCACGCCGCCGAAGGATTTGCCGAGATTGCGGACTTCGAGGACCGGGCTCATCGGGCGGGCTCCGGCGTGGCGGCGACGGGAGAAGCGGGCTCGGCCTCGCGGCGCCGTTCGGCGAAGGCCAGCGCCGTGCCGACGAGCCCGCGCGGGAACAGGATGACGAGCAGGACGATCGAGGCGCCCATGACGAAGCGCCAGTACATCGTCGCCTTCATCAATTGCTCCTGCAGGCCCATGAAGGCGAAGGCGCCGACGATCGGGCCCGAGACGGTCTGGACGCCGCCGAGCAGCACCATCAGCAGGCCGTCAACCGAACGCGGGATCGCCATATAGGTCGGAAAGACCGAGCCCTTGAAGAAGGCGAACAGGGCGCCGGCGATGCCGGCGGCGAAGGCGGCGATGATGAAGGCGATCCACTGGATGCGCATTACCGGCAGGCCGATCGCCTCGGCCCGGAGCGGGCTGTCGCGCCCGGCCCGCAAGGCATAGCCGAAGGGGGCGAAGACGACGACGCGCAGGGCAAGGATCGCCGCGACGCAGACGGCCAGCGCGAGATAGTAATAGACCAGCTTCGGAGCCGCCCAGGCCGCCGGCCAGACGCCCAAAATGCCGTTGTCGCCGCCGGTGACGTCGACCCATTGGAAGGCGGTCGCCCAGGCGATCTGGGCGAAGGCGAGCGTCAGCATGGCGAGATAGACGCCCGAAAGCCGCACGCAGAACCAGCCGAAGACCACGCCGGCGATGCCGGCAAGGAAGGGCGCGAAGGCGAGCGCCGGCACCATCGGCATGCCCAGCCACTTCACCGCCAGCGCCGCGCCATAGGCGCCGAGGCCGAAATAGGCGGCATGACCGAAGGAGGCCATGCCGCCCGGGCCCATCATGAAATGCAGCGAGGCCGCGAACAGCGCGAAGATCGAGAGCTCTGTCAGCGTCAGCAGCCAGTGGTCGGCGACGATGAACGGCGCGACCAGCAGCACGGCCAGCGCGGCGAGTCCGATCAGCTTGACGTTGGCGCTGGCGGGCAGGAGCAGCGGCTCGACCGGGCCATGGGCATGGGCGCTGCCGACCGGGCGCTTGCCCATCAGCCCATAGGGCTTGATCACGAGGACGACGGCCATCACCAGGAAGACCAGAACCAGCGTGATCTTCGGGAAGATCAGGATGCCGAAGGCGTGGATGATGCCGATCAGCACCGCCGCGAGATAGGCGCCGGTGACGCTGCCGAGCCCGCCGACGACCACGACGACGAAGGCCTCCGAGATCATCGAGAGGTCCATGTGCAGGTTCACCGCCTCACGCGGGAGCTGCAGGGCGCCGCCCAGCGCGGCAAGGCCGGCACCGAAGGCGAAGACCGAGGTGAAGAGCAGGCGCTGGTTGACGCCGAGCGCGCCGACCATCTCGCGGTCCTGCGTCGCGGCGCGCACCAGCGTGCCCCAGCGCGTCTTCTGGAACAGGAACCAGAGCAGGCCGAGCATGATCGGCCCGACCACGATCAGGAAGAGCTCGTAGCTCGGGAAGCGGCTGCCCATCAGCACGACGAAGCTCTTGAAGCCGGGCGCGCGCGGGCCGAGCTTGTCCTCCGGCCCCCAGATGCCGAGGGCGATGTCCTGAACCATCAGCACGAGGCCGAAGGTGGCGAGCAACTGGAACAGCTCGGGCGCCTGATAGATCCGGCGCAGGATCACGATCTCGACGAGCGCGCCGAGCGCCGCGACGATCAGCGCCGCCAGCAGCACACCGCCCCAGAATCCGAGCGCATCGGCCGGGCCGAAGCGGGAGACCAGCGTGAAGGCGAGATAGGCGCCGAGCATGTAGAAGGAGCCGTGCGCGAAGTTCACGATCCGCGTCACGCCGAAGATGATCGACAGCCCGCAGGCGACGAGGAAGAGCGACGAGGCCGAGGCCAGGCCGTTGAGCGTCTGCGCAAAGATCAGATCGATCATGCCGGGTTCCATCGAAACAACAGAAAAAGGGCGCAATCCTCCCGCGGCCGCAGCGCTGAGCCGCGGCCGGGTATCCCTAGTCTAGATCAGGTCGAAGCCTGGCGCTTAGCCCGCCGGGCGAAGCGTCTTCACCTCTGCATCGGAAGGCAGGTATTTGGCGCCATCGGCATAGCGCCAGTCGACCATGACGCCCTTGCCGTCCTTGACCGCGGTCTTGCCGACATAGGCGCCGAGCGTCGCCTGGTGGTCGGAGGCGCGGAATTCCACCGGGCCGAAGGCCGAGGTGAACTTCAACCCCTTCATGGCGTCGATCAGCTTCTCATTGTCGGTCGTGCCCGCCTTGGCGATGCCGGCAGCGATGGCGTTCATGGTGTCGAAGCCGACGACCGAGCCGAGACGCGGATAATCGTTGTATTTCGCCTTGTAGGCGTCGCGGAACTTGACGTGGTCCGGTGTCTGGATCTCGGCATGCGGGTAGCCGGTGACGATCCAGCCGACCGGCGTCTCGGCGCCGAGCGGGTCGAGATATTCAGGCTCGCCGGTGAGCATCGAGACCACTGTCCGACCTTCGAAGAGCCCGCGGGTATTGCCCTGGCGGACGAAGTTCGAGAGGTCGGCGGCGAAGGTGACGTTGAAGATCGCGTCAGGCTTGGCCGCCTCGAGCGCCTGCACGGTCGCGCCCGCATCGATGCGGCCGAGCGCCGGGAATTGCTCGGCGACGAACTCGACGTCGGGCTTGGCCTTCTTCAGCAGTTCCTTGAACCACTTCACCGCCGACTGGCCGTATTCGTAGTTCGGCGCCACGGTCGCCCATTTCTTGGCGGGGAGCTTGGCCGCTTCCTCGACCAGCATCGCCGCCTGCATGTAGGTCGAGGGCCGCAGGCGGAAGGTGTAGCGGTTGCCCTTGGCCCAGACGATCGCGTCCGAAAGCGGCTCGGAGGCGACGTAGAGCCGCTTGTTCTGCAGGGCGTAGTCGGCGATGGCGAGGCCGACATTGGAGAGAAAGCCGCCCGAGAGCAGGTCGACCTTCTCGGCGTTGACCAGTTCGCCGGCGAGGCGCACCGAATCCTCGGGCTTGCCGGCATCGTCGCGGAACAGGGTCTCGACCTTGCGGCCGAGCACGCCGCCGGCGGCGTTGACCTGCTCCAGCGCCAGCTCCCAGCCCTGGCGATAGGGCTTCAGGAAGGCTGGCTGCGAGGTATAGCTGTTGATCTCGCCGATCTTGATCGGCGCGCCCTGGGCGCGCAGCAGCGACGGCGTGGTCAGCGCGACGGCGCCGAGCGCAGCTCCGCTGACGAATTGGCGACGGTCCATCTGATGGCTCTCCCGTGACTCGCTGGCCTTACGCATCCACAGCCCCTCGCTGCGCGATTTCCTACCGTAGGCCAGTGCAGTGCGATGCAACAAGCCAGGGCGGAAATTCGTTTGTATGCGTATGAAATTTTGACTGCGTTTCGCAGTTTGTCAATCGTCGAAAAACAGGCTTCGCCGCCGCTGGATCGGTCAGCACCGATGTGGCAACTCTGAACAGAGCACTGGAGCGCGCTCAGCCGAACATCTCCGCGATGGTCTCCTCGCCGATTGCGAAGGCTGTCGATGCGCCTGTTCCCGAGGTGACGATGACCAGGCTGGTCCGATCGGCGATGCGCTCGCGCAGCATCGGCCGGTCTGGCAGGCTGGCATAGGTGCCGAGCCAGCGCGCCTCGACCGGCGGACGGGCGCCGAACACCGCTTCGTATTCGTCGAGCATCAGCTCGTCGACGCCGGTATCGCCGAACGGGTCGGGCGTTGCGGCATAGTGATGGGAATCGCCGACGACGCGCGTGCCATCGGCCGAGGCGACGACGATCAGGTGGATGCCGTTGGCGAGCTGCTCCGGCTGCTCGCGCTCGATCCGGGCGCGCAGGGCGGAGGCTTCAGGCAATTCGGCATAGCCGAGATAGCGCACCACCGAGAGGTCGGACATCACGGCGCAGGGCAGGTCCGGACCGGCGGCAGCGGTCCGCACGCGCAGCATCTGCAGCTTGCAACGGGTCAGCTGTGGATAGGCGGCTTTGAGCTCGTCGGCATAGAGGCCGGTGAAATCATCGCCCGGGCAGATGATCGCAGCGTCCGCCCGCAGGGGGCCGGCCGAAGTCTCGATCGCCGGCAGCGCGACGCCGTGCACCGTCGTCCCACGCAGGATGGTGACGCCCCACTCGCGTTCGAGATGAGCGGCGAGCAGCGGGATCGCCTCGCGCGATTCGACGCGCAGCTCATAGGGGCTCCACAACGCCGCCTGCTGACCGACGAGGAACGGAAAGCGCGCGCCGAGCGCTGGGCCGGCGACCAGCTCGCAATCCTCGCCCATCTCTGTCGCCAGGAAGGCTTCGAGCGTCGCGACCGTCTCCGGCCGGCGGGCGGTGACGCAGACCCCGGCATGGGCAATAGCGATGCCGGCCGTCGGCGCGATCTCGGCCCAAATGTCGCGCGAGCGCCGCGCCCTTTGCCAGGTCTGGCCGGCCTGCTGACCGGTCACCGAGACGAAGCCGAAATTGCGGATCGAAGCGCCGTTCGCCTGCGCGTCGCGATCGACGATGACGACCTTCAGCCCGCGCTTTGCCGCCGCGAGCGCATGGGCGAGGCCGACAATACCGGCGCCGACGATGGCGAGATCGAAACTGCGCTCCACTGGTTGTCCTCCCGGCGCCGCGATTCAGGTCGCAGTCGGCAATCCGCTTATTGCAAGCTCAGACTCGCGTCGAGATGCGCTCAGGAGCGCCCGCCATCGACCGAGAGGACCTGCCCGGTCACCCAGCCCGCCTGCTCGGAGAGGAAGAACAGGCTGGCATGGGCGATGTCCTGCGCCGTGCCGAGCCGACGGGTGTGGATGCCCTCGATCAGCCGCTTCTGGCCGTCCGGACCATAGGATTCCCATTGCCGCTCGGTCGCAGGATTGGAGCGGACGAAGCCGGGCGCGACCGAATTGACGGTGATGCCATCAGGCCCGAACTCCCAGGCGAGCTGCCTGGTCAGGCCGACCAGCGCGTGCTTGGCGCTGGCATAGGCCTGGATGCCGGTCAGGCTCGGCCGTAGGCCGGCGCCGGAGGAGATGTTGACGATGCGGCCATACCCAGCCTGCTTCATCGCCGGGGCGGCTGCCTGCGACAGGAAGAAGGCGGCGTCGACATTGGCGGCGAAGACGGCGCGCCAGTCACTCTCCGAGATCTCCTCGATCGGGCGACCGACCTGACCGCGCACGCCACCGGCCGCGTTGACGAGAAGGTCTAGTCGGCCTTCGGCTTTGAGGATCGCACCGACCAACTCCTTGGCGGCCTCCGGACTGCCGAGATCGGCGACATGCGCCTTCGCGCCGAGTGCTTCCGCGCTGGCGGCGACACCCTCGGCGTCGAGATCGGCGAGATGAACCTTCGCGCCGGCTTCTGCCAGCGCGGCGGCGATGGCGCGGCCGATGCCCTGGGCGGCCCCGGTGACGAGGGCTACGCGGTCGTCGAAGCGGATTTGCATTGTTCGATCAATACCTTCAGCGTCTCGAACGACATCGGGCGGCGGCCCTCTTCGATGTCCTGGATCAGGGCGACCAGCAGTTCGAGCGCAGGCGTGGCGACGCCGACCTCGCGTCCGAGCGCCGAGATGATGCCGATCTGTGGCTGGCCTTCGGTCTTGCGCTTGCGCACGGCGAGATCGCGCCAGATGCCGGAATGGGTCTTGGCGGTCTTCGAGGTGTAGTCGGCGAGCCAGGCGATCGTATCGATCTGCGGTCCTTCCGGCGCACCCGGCGCAAATACCGCGGGATCGAACGCACCGAAACCGAGCGAGGTGACGCCGCGTGCCGCCGCGACTGCGCCGACCTCGCGCCCGAGCGCCAGCCAGACCGGCAGGCGCTCCGGATCGGCGAAATTCGCCGACATCGAGTCATTGGTCAGGGCTGTCCCGAACAGCATCGCGCCATAAGCGAGCTTGCCCCAGAGATAGCCGTAGATGTTGTCGGTCAGGATCGCGTCGGGCTCGAAGATCGCGAGCAGCCGGTGCATCTCCCGCACCCGGTCGGTCATCGCTCCGTCGAGTTCGCCGACGACCACCGCGCCGCGATTGCCGTAGAGGATTTCGCCTGGGCGGTGCCAGTCGGCGCCGAAATTGACGAAGCAGCCCATGGTTCGCGCCTCGCCGACCGCCTTGCCGATGGTGATCTCGTTGAGCCCGTTCTGGGCCGAGAGCACGAAGCCATCCTCGGCGAGATGCGGTGTCAGCGCGGCGAGGGCGGCTTCCGTCGCTCCCGCCTTTACCGCCAGGACGATGCGCGAATAGCGGCCGGTCAGCTCCGGCGGCGTCACAGCCGGCACCACCTGCCGGAATTCCTCGACCGGTCCGGTGATCGCCAGCCCCGTCGTCCGGCACGCCTCGACATGCTCAGGCACGATGTCGACCAGCAGGACCGGCACACCGGCCCTTGCCCAATAGGCGCCGAGCGTGCCGCCGATCGCGCCGGCGCCCCAGATCAGGATGGGTTCGCTCGTCATGCCTGCCCCATCACCTCGACATCGGCATGGGTCGCGACATGGACGAGCCCGTCCGGTGTCACCCAGCCGCGATACATGCCCTCGGAATTATAGGGCGCGACGATCGCGCCATCGGCGCCGACGGCGACGAGCCCGGCTCCGATCTCGTGTGCGGTCAGCTCGGCAATGGCGCGGTCGGCCGCGTCCTTCAGGGAAAGGCCGGCATAGCCGATCAGCGACGCGATCTCGTGGCCGACGCAGTAGCGGATGAAGAACTCGCCCTTGCCGGTTCCCGAGACGGCGCAGCGTCCGTCGCGGGCATAGGTGCCGGCGCCGATGATCGGGGAATCGCCGACGCGGCCGGGCGGCTTGTTGGTGTAGCCGCCGGTCGAAGTCGCGGCAGCGAGATGGCCGTTGGCGTCGAGCGCGACCGCACCGACGGTACCGTGCTTTTCGGCCTCGCTCGCCTCGCCCGCAGTGCCGACGAGTTCGCGGATCTTCATCGAGGCCAGGTTCTTGCGCCGCCGCTCGGTCGAGAAATACTCGTTCTCGACGATATCGAGCCCCTCGGTCTGGGCGAAGGCGTCGCCGGCCGGGCCGGTCAGCAGCAGCGGGTCGCCGCGATGCATCAACGCCTTGGCGGCGCTGACCGGATTGCGGATGCGCTTGACCGCGCAGAGCGCCCCGGCGGCCAGCGTCGAGCCGTCCATGATCGAGGCGTCGAGTTCATGCTCGCCATCGGCATTGAAGGCGGCACCATGTCCGGCATTGAAATGGACGGAATCCTCCATCACCAGCACGGCGGCCTCGACGGCGTCGACCGCACTGCCCCCCTTGGCGAGGACAGCCCAGCCCGCGCGCAGCGACTTGGCGAGATGGGCCTTGGCCTCGGCCCATTCGGCGTCGCTCATCTCGGCCTTGGGTAAGGTGCCGCAGCCGCCATGGATGGCGAGGGCGATGGTCATGCTGAGTTATCCTCGACGCCAAATCCTTCTCCCCTCGGGGGAGAAGGTGTCTGCGAAGCAGACGGATGAGGGCGGTACGGCTGGGTGAGGCGAGGACAGGTTGCGCCTGTCCTTCCCTCATCCGTCAGTGCTTCGCGCTGCCACCTTCTCCCCCAAGGGCAGAAGGTAAGATGCCTCACTTCGCCGGCTTGATGTCCATCGCGAGGGTGTCCTCGTCGACGCGCGGGCGGATCGTCACCTTGGCCTTCTGCATCGCCCAGGCCGAGCCGACCGCCACGATCGGCAGGCGCGGCCGGTCCTTGGCGACGATGGCGTTGGCCTGCGAGAGCAGGTCGTTGCGCTTGGCCTCATTCATCTCGATGGCGGCGTCCTCGATCAGCTTGTCAAGCTGCTCGTTCTTGTAGCCAAGCACGTTGAAGGCGCCGAGCTTCTTGGCCGGGTCGTTCGAGTGCACGACCGAGGAGAGCGTGTAGTTCGCCTCGCCCGTCAGCGTGCCCCAGCCCGACATCGACATCGAGAACTCGCCGCGGGTCCGGGCCGGGAAGAAGACGGCGCCGGGCTGGGCATTGGCGTTCACCTCGATGCCGATCCGTGCCAGCATCTGGGCGATCGAGGTGCCGACCTGGCGGTCGCCCGGCAAGCGGTCATTGGTGAAGGAGAACGAGACCTTGAAGCCGTTGGGATAGCCGGCCTCCTCCATCAGCTTCTTCGCTTTGGCGAGGTCCGGCTTCAGCGGCGGCAGGCTCTTGTTGTAGCCGGCGATATCAGGCGTCACCAGCTGGTTGACCGGAGCGCCGAGCCCTTCCATCGCGATCTCAGCCAGCGCTGGCCGGTCGATGGCGAGGTCGATCGCCTCGCGCACCTTGGCGTCCTGCATCGGGTTCTTGGGCAGGGCCGAGCCGTCCTTGGCGCTGACCTGCGGGGACTTGTCCCGCATGTCGAGCTCCATGTTGAAGACATAGACGGTGTCGATGGTGGCGACCGAGAGCTTGGTGTCGCGCTTCAGCGTCGGCACGTCGGAGGCAGGCGCACGCACGATGATGTCGACCTGGCCGGCCTTGAGCTGGGCGACGCGGGCGGCATCGTTCGGCAGCTCCTTGCGCAGCACGCGCTGCCACGGCTCCTTCTCGCCCCAATAGCCGTCGAAGCGCTCGAGCACGAGCTGGTCCTTCGGAGTCCAGGACACGAACTTGTAGGGGCCGGTGCCGATCGCCGCCTTGCCGGTGTTGAAGGCGTCGTTGGCATTGTCCTTGGTCAGCCCGGCCGCCGCCTTGTGCGAGACGATGAACAGCCGGATGAAATCGTTCGGCAGGTTTGGCGCCGGCCCGTCGGTGACGATGTGGACGGTGAGCGGATCGACGATCTTCACCTCCTTGACGCGGCGGACATAGATCGTCGTCGGGTTCGGGCCGGCGACGACCGGGATGCGCTCGATCGAGAACTTGACGTCCTGCGCGGTGAAGTCGGAGCCGTCATGGAACTTGACGCCCGGGCGCAGCTTGAACTCCCAGACGGAAGGCTCGATCGCCTTCCAGCTCGTGGCCAGCCGCGGCTCGATCTGCAACTTGTCGCCGGACCAGGTCAGCGTGTCGAAGACGTGCTTGAGCGCTTCGGCATGGGTGCCAGTCGCGGTGAAGTGCGGGTCGATCGATTCAGGCCCCGCCCGTACGCCGATGGTCAGCGTCTGCGCCATCGCGGCGCCGGAGAACGGCAATCCTATCAGGGCAACGAGAGCGGCGGTCCGCCAGAGCGGGGACCGGTGCGACATCGGCTTGGTCATGTTGAGGTCCCTTCGGGTTCGAGATCGGCAGGCCAGCTCGGTGAGGCGATCACCATCTTGTCCATCAGCTCGCAGAGCTGCTTCTGCTCGGCTTCGGTCAGCGCCGCGAGCATCGCGGTCTGCTGGCCGACCATCATCGGCATGGTCTCGTCGAAGATGGCGCGTCCGGCCGGGGTCAGCGCCAGCACATAGCTGCGCAGATCGTCCGGATCTGTCTCGCGCTTGAGCAGGCGCCGCTGCAGCAGCTTCTGGATCGCCCGCGAGAGGGTGTTCTTCGGCAGGCCGGAAGACGACACGATGTTCTTGGCCGCGACGCCGCCCTTGAGTCCGACGGCGTAAAGCGCGACGAATTCCGGCCGCACCAGCCCGTAGCGCGTCTCGATCCAGCGATAGACCGGATCATTGAAGCGAAAGGCAATGAAATTGAGCCGGAAGGACAGCCAGCAGGGATTGTCCCATAGCTTGGTGACCGTCAGCGGGTCGAGCTCGCGCAGCGCCGCCTCCCGGTCGGAATCGAGTTTGGACAAGGAGGTCGGGGCGCGGGCCATCTCGGACACCCAATTTAGTTCCATATGGAACTTGACGGTCACTGATGCGACTGTCAAGGATGACGCGGTTTCGCCGAAACGCAAGGATCAGGCCGTGCTCGTTGCCCGGATGAACTGGATGCAGATCGAGGACCAGGCGAAGCGCGACGATCGCTGCGTGCTGCCGCTCGGCTGCGTCGAGCAACATGCTTATTTGAGCCTCGCCACCGACGCGATCCTGTCGGAGCGCGTCGCAGCCGAGGCGGCCGAGCCGCTCGGCATCCCCGTCTTCCCGGTGCAGGCCTATGGCATGACGCCGGGCTTCACTGCCTATCCCGGCACGATCTCGCTCCGGATGACCACCTATATCGCGCTGCTCGAGGACCTGCTCGAAGGCGTCTACCGCTCCGGCTTCCGCCGCATCGTGCTGGTCAACGGCCATGGCGGCAATGCGCCGGTGATGACGGCGGTGACCGAGTGGATGGGTCGGCGGCCCGATGCCAGTGTCAAGATGCACAATTGGTGGGCGGGACCACGCTTCCAGGCGGCGGTGAAGGCGGTCGATCCGGCGGCCTCGCACGCCTCCTGGATGGAGAATTTCCCCTGGACCCGGCTCGAAGGCGTGACCTTGCCGGACGCGGTGAAGCCGCCTTTCGACGCCGCGCTCTATCAGGCCGCCAATCCGCAGCGGAAGCGCGAAATCCTCGGCGACGGCAATTTCCACGGTCGCTATCAGCGTCCGGACGAGGAGATGCTAGCGCTCTGGGCGGTCGGGGTCGAGGAGACGCGCGCCGTGATGGTCGAGAGCTGGCCGTGAGATCAGCAATGGGGCGGCACGGATGCTGACCCATGTCATCGAGCGCGTCCTGCAGGCGCTCGCCGTCATGCTGGTCATGTCGGCGCTGGTCTTCGTCGGCGTCTATGCCATCGGCAATCCGATCGACGTCCTGATCGGCCCCGATGTCAGCCAGGACATCCGGCTCGACACCATCGCCCGCTACGGCCTCGATAAGCCGCTCTGGGAGCAGTATTTCACCTTCCTCGGCCGTGTCCTGCACGGTGATTTCGGCCGCTCCTTCGTCTTCGGCATGCCGGTGCTGGAGCTGATCCTGTCGCGCCTGCCGGCGACGCTGGAGCTGACGCTGGCGGCCGTGTTCGGCGCGGCGCTGGTCGGCATCCCCGCCGGCATCTATGCCGGCTACCGCCCGGACAGCCCGCTCTCCAAGCTGATCATGGCGCTGTCGATCCTCGGCTTCTCGGTGCCGACCTTCTGGATCGGCCTCGTCCTGATCATGACCTTCGCCGTCGAGCTCTCCTGGCTGCCGGCCGGCGGGCGCGGCGAGACCGCCGCGCTCTTCGGCGTTCAATGGAGCTTCCTGACGCTGAACGGCCTCTCGCATCTCTTCCTGCCGGCGCTCAACCTCGCCTTCTTCAAGCTCGCCTTGATGACGCGCCTCGCCCGGGCCGGCACGCGCGAGGTCATGCTGACCGACACGGTGAAGTTCGCCCGCGCCGCCGGCATTTCGGAGGGTGTCATCCTGCGCCGGCATGTGCTGCGCCTGATCTCGATCCCGCTCGTCACCGTCTTCGGCCTCGAATTCGCCTCGACGCTCGCCTTCGCGGTGGTTACCGAGACGATCTTCTCCTGGCCCGGCATCGGCAAGCTGATCATCGACTCCATCCAGTCACTCGACCGGCCGGTGATGGTCGCCTATCTGATGCTGGTCGCCTTCGTCTTCATCATGATCAACTTCCTGGTCGACCTGACCTATTTCGCGCTCGATCCGCGGCTGCGGAAGGGACGGGCGTGATGCGGAAAGAATCGCCGATCGCCCGCTTCTGGAGCGAGTTCAGGGAAAGCCGCGTCGCCGTCGCGGCGCTCGTCGTCGTCGTCCTGATGATCGGCATTGCCCTGCTCGCGCCACTGATCGCACCGCAAAACCCTTACGACCTCGCCAATCTCGTTCTCTCCGATGCTCGCCGCCCGCCCGGCTATGTCGGCTCGGGCGGCTACACCCACTGGCTCGGCACCGATGCGCAGGGGCGCGATTTGCTCTCGGCCATCCTCTATGGCCTGCGCATCTCCCTGCAGATGGGGCTGGTCGCCGGCGCGATCGCCTTCGGCATCGGCGTCACGCTCGGCATCTCCGCTGCGTATCTCGGCGGCCGGCGCGAAGCCTTCATCATGCGCGTCATCGATCTGCAGCTCGCCTTCCCGGCGATCCTGCTGGCGCTGGTGATCTCGGCGCTGCTCGGCCAGGGCAAGGCGCAGCTCATTGCCGCGTTGGTCGCGGCGCAGTATGCGTACTTCGCCCGCACTGCCCATGGCGCGGCCTCGGCCGAGCGCGGCAAGGACTATGTCGAGGCGGCGCTCTCGACGCCGCTGCCGGCGCGGCAGGTGATTTGGCGTCATATCCTGCCGAACTGCCTGCCGCCGCTGATCGTGGTCGCGACGGTGCAGGTCGCCAGCGCTATCGCGCTGGAGGCGACCCTCTCCTTCCTCGGCGTCGGCCTGCCGGTGACCGAGCCATCGCTGGGCTCGCTGATCGCCAACGGCTTCCAGTACATGCTGTCCGGCCGCTACTGGATCTCGATCTATCCCGGCCTTGCCCTGATCCTGCTGATCGTCGCGATCAACCTCGTCGGCGACCAGATCCGCGACCAGGTCAATCCGAGGCTGAAGCGATGAGGGCGGGCGCGGCCGCAGCGCCGCTGCTCGAAGTCCGCGACCTCACCACGCAGTTCCTGACTCGCGCCGGCGTGGTGAAGGCGGTCGATGGCGTCTCCTTCTCGCTGCGCCGTGGCGAGGTCATGGGTCTCGTCGGCGAATCCGGCTCAGGAAAAAGCGTCACCGGCTTCTCGATCATCGGCCTGATCGACCCGCCCGGCCGCGTCGCCGGTGGCTCGGTCAAGCTCGAAGGCCATGAACTCGTCGGCCTGCCGCCGGATGAGTTGCGAGGCTTGCGCGGACGCGTCGTCTCGATGGTCTTCCAGGACCCGCTGATGACGCTGAACCCGGTCCTGACCATCGGCGAGCAGATCCGACTGGCGCTGGAGGCGCATCAGAAGGTCTCTGCTGCCGAAGCTCGCAGTCGCGCCATCGCAGGTCTCGCCCAGGTCCGGATTCCGCGCCCCGAGGCGACGGTCGACTTCTATCCGCATCAGCTCTCGGGCGGCATGCGCCAGCGGGTCGCCATCGCCATCGCATTGTTGCACCGGCCGAAGCTGATCATCTGCGACGAGCCGACGACGGCGCTCGACGTCTCGATCCAGGCCGAGATTTTGGCCGAGATGAAGGAACTGGTCGCCGAACTCGGCACCGCGCTGATCTGGATCAGCCATGACCTCGCCACTGTCGCCTCGATCGCCCAGCACGTCGCGGTGATGCGGCTCGGCAAGATCGTCGAGGCCGGCCCGACGCTGGAGGTGCTGACGCGCCCGCAGCACGCCTATACCCGCGCTCTGCTCGATGCCTTGCCTTCGCGCGCCAAGCCGGGAGAATTGCTGCTGCGCGGCGGCGGTGTTCCCGATGCCGCGCCACCTGCCCGCCAACCGGCCGCAGCCGCTGCGGCGCCGGTGCCCGGCGCGCCCTATTTCGTCGCCGATCGCGTCAGCAAGCGCTTCGAGACGCGGCCGAGCGCGCTGCGCGCCCTCGGCCAGAAGCTCGGTCTCGTGCAGCCGCCGCCGGCGGTGATGGCGGTCGACGAGGTCAGCCTGACCGTGCCGCGCGGCGAGGCGCTCGGGCTGGTCGGCGAATCCGGCTCAGGCAAGTCGACGCTCGGGCGCATGGCTGCCGGCATCTACGCGCCGTCCTCGGGCACCGTCCGTTTCGAAGGCCGGCCGGTGATGAGCGAGGGCACCGAGCCGAAGAAGCTCACCACCCGGGTCCAGACCATCTTCCAGGACCCGTTCGCCTCGCTCAATCCGCGCATGCGGATCGGTGACGGCATCGCCGAAGGGCCGCTCGCCCATGGGCTGGTCAGCAAGGCCGACAGCGCGGTTTACGTCCGCGATTGGCTCGCCGCGGTCGGGCTCGATCCAGCCTTCGCCGACCGCTATCCGCACCAGTTCTCCGGCGGCCAGCGCCAGCGCGTCGCCATCGCCCGGGCGCTCGCTATGCAGCCCGATCTCGTCGTCTGCGACGAGCCGGTCGCCTCGCTCGACGTCTCGATCCAGGCGCAGATCATCAATCTCCTGATGCGCCTGCGGGCCGAGCTCGGCCTGACCCTGATCTTCATCTCGCATGATCTCTCGGTGGTCAGGCATCTCTGCGACCGGGTCGCGGTGATGTATCGCGGCCGCATCGTCGAGGAGGGACCGGCGGGGCAGGTCTACGACAACCCGCAGCACGACTACACCAAGCGGCTGCTCGCGGCCGTGCCGGTGCTGCCCGAAGCGGCAGCCTGAGCGACGACAGGAGGATCGAGATGACCCAGCTCCAACCCTGGCAATGGCCGGAAGAAACCTGGCGCGGTAAGGTCGAGCAGGTCCGCGCCGGCCGCAATCTCAAGCCGAAGAACTGGCAGGGCGGGGCGCGCTGCGCCGTGGCGCTCTCCTTCGACGTCGACCACGAGACCAATGAATTGCGCGACGGCGGCAATTCGGTCGGCCGCCTGTCCTGGGGCCAGTATGGCAATCGCGCCGGCATGCCGCGCATCCTCTCCATGCTAGCGCGCGAGGAGATCAAGGCGAGCTTCTTCGTGCCGGCGGTGACGGCGCTGCTCTATCCCGACGAACAGCGCCGCGTCGTCGCGGAAGGTCACGAGATCGGCCTCCATGGCTGGATCCACGAGGTCAACACCGCCGTGCCGCCCGATCAGGAGCGCGAACTGCATCTGCGTTCCGCCGATACGCTGGAGAAGATCACCGGCGTCCGTCCAGTCGGCATGCGCACCCCCTCCTGGGATTTTTCCGAGGTGACGCTCGCGGTCGAGCGCGAGCTCGGCCTGATCTACGATTCCTCGCTCTTCGCCGATGACGACCCCTATGAACTGATCGAGAAGGGCGAGCCGACCGGCATGGTCGAACTCCCGGTCGAGTGGATCCGCGACGACGCGGTCTACTTCAACATGAACCGTTTCCAGGCGCTGCGGCCCTATACGGCGCCTGAGGCGGTGTTCGACATCTTCAAGCGCGAATTCGACGGCGCCCATGCCGAGGGCGGGCTGTTCCTGCTGACCATGCATCCGCATGTCATCACCTATCGCTCGCGCTTCTGGATCCTCGAGGAACTGGTGCGTCACGCCAAGGCCAAGGGCGATGTCTGGTTCGCGACGCATGCCGAGATCGCGACCTATGTGAAGCAGCAGGCGGGCCTCTAAAGCCCGCGCTGATTCGGGCCGGTTGTCGCTTCCCAGCGGAACCCTGCCCGATTTCGGCCGTTTTCGGTTCATTCGGAATTCAGGGCGCGGGGGCGTTCATGTCCGGAAGAACAACTGGAAACGGATGTCATGATGCGCTCGAAAAACCTGCTCCTGCTCGGCACCCTCATCCCCGCCATCACGCTGTCGCAGGGCAGTTTCGCCGCTCCATCGCTCCAGCTCGCCCAGGCCCAGTCGGGCGATGACGACCGGCAGGACCCGCGCCGCCAGCGGCCGCCCGGCGGTCAGGAACGCCCGGCTCCCGGCGCTCGCCCGGCACCCGGCCAGCCGCCTGCTCCGGGTCAACCGCCGGCTGCTCGCCCGGCCGCGCCGGAACGTCCGGCCGGAGCGGCCCCGAGCGCGCCCCGTCCCCCGGCCGCCCCGCAAGCGGCGCCTCCGGCCAACCGCGCCGAGCCCGAGCAGCCGCGCCGTCCGGCGCTGCCGCCGGTTCCGGCGCCCGGCCAAGTCGCACCGCCCGCACCGCAGGGCCTGCCGCGTCCGCCCTCGGCTGCCCCGAGCACGCCACCGCGCCCGGCTCCCGGCCAGATCGCACCGCAGCCTTCGCCCGCCCGCCCGGTTGCGCCGCCCGCAACTCAGCCTGGCGCGCCGGCAGCGCCATCGGGCGACAGCGCTCCGCGTCGTCCGACGCCTCCGCAGACGGCCCCGGGCCAACCGCCCGCAGCCGCGCCCTCGTCGCCGGCCGCGCCGCGCCCAGCTCCGGGTCAGGCCGCTCCTGGCGGCAGCGTGCAACCTCAGCCCGGTCAGCCCTCGACCGCTCCGGGTGGAACCCGGCCGCCGAGTGCTGCGCCACAGCCTGGAGCGGCTCCGTCGCAGCCGGTACCGGGCGCGCCCCGCCCGCCGGGCCAGGCCGCTCCGGGCCAGCCCGCACCGGGGCAGACCGCTCCCGCCCCCGGAGCTGCGCCGAGGCCCGGCCAGCCTCAGCCGGGACAGCCTTCCGCCGTGCCTCCGGCCGGACGCGCGCCCACAGCCCCGGTGCAGCCGGGAGCCGTACCGTCGCAGCCCAGCACGGCCGTACCCACACCGGCAGCGCCGACGCAGCCGGCACCTGGCCGGGCAGCCCCCAGTCAGCCGCCGGTGGCCCCGAATGCCGGCCGTCCCGCCGGCGCTCCCGCCCAGCCGGGAACGGCGCCTGCACAGTCCGCGCCTGGCGTCGGCCAGCAGCCCGGCGCGCCGCTGCGCCCGGGTGTTGCCCCTGGGCAGGTGCAGCCTCCTCAGGGACAAGTGCAGCCTCCGCAAACCTTGCCGCCGGCCGGCCAGCCCGCTCCCGATCGGCAGGGCCGCCGCGGCGGCATAGGTCTCGGCGGCGCAGCCGCGATCGGTCTCGGTGCCGCCGCGATCGGCGGCATCATGGCGACGCAGGGCGCAACGCGGCTCGATGATATCCGCGGCCGGCGCGAGGAACGCCGCGAAGGCGACGTCACCATCATCCGCGAGCCCGGCCGCACGATCATCCGTGGCGACGACGACCGCGTCATCATCCGCCGCGACGAGACGCAGCGTTTCCGCGATCTCGGCCTCGACACCCGCAGCGAGCGCCGCGGCGAGGAGACGGTCACGGTCTATGACCGCCCGGACGGCACGCAGATCGTCACGGTGACCGACGCCGACGGTCGGCTGATCCGCCGTTCGCGGCGCGAGCGCGACGGCGGCGAATTCGTCATCATCGACAATGTCCGTCGCGACGGGCCGCAGGCACGCTTCGCCGAGGAGGTCGTCGAACTGCCGCCGCCGCCGCTGCGCATCCCGCGCGAGCGCTATGTCGTCGATGCCGAGCGCGCCGACGAGCGGTTGATCTACGAGACGATCACCGCTCCTCCGGTCGCGCCGGTGCCGCGTCGCTACACGCTCGACGAGGTCCGCTACTCGCCCGATCTGCGCGCCCATATGCGCAGCGTCGACATCGACACGATCAACTTCGACTCCGGCTCTTGGACGGTCGCGCCCGATCAGGCCAGGCGCCTGGAGGTGATCGCGCAGGCGGTGCGCCAGGCGGTCGAGCGGGCACCGAACGAGGTCTTCATGGTCGAGGGCCACACTGACGCGGTCGGCACCGATGTCGACAATATTTCGCTGTCGGATCGCAGGGCGCAATCGGTCGCCGAAATCCTGACCCGCGATTTTGGCATCCCGGCCGAGAACCTGACGACGCAGGGCTATGGCGAGCAGTATCCGAAGGTCCAGACGCAGGGCGACTCGCGCGAGAACCGGCGCGTGACCCTGCGACGAATCACCCCGCTGCTCACCGGCCAGAACCAGCAGTGACGCCAGGCGGAGCGGCTTTCGGCCGCTCCGCACAATTCTTGATGGGCGGTCCGGAACAATCGCCGGCCGCGCTCGTTCCTCTATCGGGTAGGCTTGTCTTGCGCCTGCCTGACTGGAGGAGTGCCATGCGCAAGAACTCGTTGGTCCTGCTCGGACTGCTCGCCGTGGCGTTGCTGGCGGCGGAAGCCGCTGCTGCGCAGTCTTCGTCCCCACAGACGCAGCGCCAGCGCGCGCCAGGCGTGCCGATGACCCCGAATGCGGGCGAGGTGCAAAAGCTGGAGCCGCGCTCCGATCGCATCGAGGCGACGCGGGAACGTGAGCAGCTGGCGCGCGACCGCTCGGGTCCGCCGGAGCCGAACCGTCCGATCCCGATGCCGAAGCCGGTGCCATCGATCATGGCGCCTACTCGCTAGAGAGAGCGGCTCCGGATTCAGATTCGGGTAACGCTCGCCCCCTATGGTCGCGGCGAGGAGTTCTACCTATGAGTGAAATGTCGGTTGCGATCGCACAGAGCCTGATCAGCATGAAGTCGGCTGCGACGCAGCAGGCCCTGCAGATCGAAATGGTCAAGCAGAACGCCGATTCCGATCAAGCGCTGGTCGCCATGCTCCAGCAAGCCGCCGATCAGCAGCAGGCGACGCTTCCCGCCGGCCAGGGCGGCAATCTCGACATCACCCTCTGATTGGTCCCATCAACACCGCAATGCCTCCCATGCATGGCCGCGCGGCGCTTAGGCGTGATCCTTTGCCGGTTGCGCTGAGATCAGGACGGTTCTAACCTCCGCCTCGTTCCGAGGGGTGCTCGATAAGAGCTGAGATGGCCTGACGGCCGAACCCATCGAACCTGATCCGGGTCATACCGGCGGAGGGACTGGAACGCGGCTGCGCCACAAGTGCATCCGCAGACAGCGACTGGACCGTCAGACGCCCCGGATCTCCTGAACCTGAGAGGGAGGAGATCCTGACATGAACGCCCACACCAAGCCCCAGAAGAACAGTGTCAAGGCCGCACCGCAGACGGTGACGACCGGCCCGATCATCGGCTCGCGCAAGATCTATATCGCGGCTCCCGAGCATCCCGACATGCGCGTGCCTTTCCGCGAGGTCGCGCTGACCACCGATGCCGAGCCGCCGGTGCGCATCTATGACCCGTCCGGCCCCTATACCGAGACCGATGCCAGGATCGACCTCAACGCCGGCCTGGTGCAGCCGCGCCGCGCCTGGCTCGATGCGCGCGGCTTCGAGGTGGTCGCTGGCCGCGCCGTCACCGCCGCGGACAACGGCAACATCTCGGCCGAGCAGCTGGTGCCGGCCTGCCCGGCCGAGCGACCGATCCTGCAGGCCAAGCCCGGCAAGATGACGACGCAATACGAGTTCGCCAGGGCCGGCATCGTCACGCCCGAGATGATCTATGTCGCCCATCGCGAGAATCTCGGCCGTGCCGCCATGCTGGAGGGCGCCAAGGAGCGTCATGCCGATGGCGAAAGCTTCGGCGCCTCGGTTCCGGAATTCGTAACGCCCGAGTTCGTCCGCGACGAGATCGCCCGTGGACGCGCCATCATTCCCGCCAACATCAACCATCCCGAGCTCGAGCCGATGGCGATCGGCCGCAATTTCCTGGTCAAGATCAACGCCAATATCGGTAATTCGGCCGTGACCTCCGGCGCTGCCGAGGAGGTCGAGAAGCTGGTCTGGGCTATCCGCTGGGGCGCCGACACCGTCATGGACCTCTCGACCGGCCGCAACATCCACAACATCCGCTCCTGGATACTCAGAAACTCGCCGGTGCCGATCGGTACGGTGCCGATCTACCAGGCGCTGGAGAAGGTTGGCGGCGATCCGATCAAGCTCGACTGGGAGGTGTTCAAGGACACCCTCATCGAGCAGGCCGAGCAGGGCGTCGATTACTTCACCATCCATGCCGGCGTCAGGCTGCCCTATGTCCCCCTGACCGCCAGCCGCGTCACCGGCATCGTCTCGCGCGGCGGCTCGATCATGGCGCGCTGGTGCCTGGCGCATCACAAGGAGAGCTTCCTCTACGAGCGCTTCGACGAGATCTGCGAGATCATGCGGCGCTACGACGTCTCCTTCTCGCTCGGCGACGGATTGCGTCCGGGCTCGATCGCCGACGCAAACGACCGAGCCCAGTTTGCCGAGCTGGAAACGCTGGGCGAGCTGACCAAGGTCGCCTGGGACAAGGGCTGCCAGGTGATGATCGAAGGCCCCGGCCATGTGCCGATGCACAAGATCAAGGAGAACATGGACAAGCAGCTGCGCGAATGCGGCGAAGCCCCGTTCTACACATTGGGACCGCTGACGACCGACATCGCGCCGGGCTATGACCACATCACCTCCGGCATCGGCGCGGCGATGATCGGCTGGTTCGGCTGTGCCATGCTCTGCTATGTCACGCCGAAGGAGCATCTCGGCCTGCCCGATCGCGACGACGTCAAGACCGGCGTCATCACCTACCGGATCGCCGCCCATGCCGCCGACCTCGCCAAGGGCCACCCGGCGGCCAAGCTCAGGGACGACGCGCTCTCCCGTGCCCGTTTCGACTTCCGCTGGGAGGACCAGTTCAACCTGGCGCTCGATCCGGACACGGCCCGTGCCTTCCATGATGAGACGTTGCCGAAGGACGCCCACAAGGTCGCGCATTTCTGCTCGATGTGCGGGCCCAAGTTCTGCTCGATGAAGATCACCCAGGATTTGCGCGCCGAGGTGCAGGCGATGGGCGACAATGAACGTGCGGCGCTCGAAGCCATGGCCTCGCAGGGCATGGCGGAGAAGTCGCAGGAGTTCCTCAAGAAGGGCGGCAATCTCTATCTGCCGGCGGCTGAATGAGTACGACCTCGACCATGGAACGGCTCGATGCGGCCCGCGTCGCCACTGTTCTCGCCCGCGTGGCGGACGTCCGTCCGCGGGTGCAGTGCCTGACCAACACGGTGGCGCAGAACATCACCGCCAACATGCTGCTGGCTTTCGGCGCTATCCCCTCGATGGCAATCCATGTCGACGAGGTCGCGGCGATGGCGGAGGGGGCCGGCGCGATCCTGATCAATATCGGCACGATCAACGCCGAGAGCGAACTCGCGATTCCCAAGCTGCTGGAGGTGGCGCGCGATCGCGGCAAGCCGGTGGTCTTCGATCCGGTCTTCGTCGAGCTCTCGCCGTTGCGCCGGCACATCGCCGGGCAGGTGCTGCGCCTGCCCGATATCCTGGTGCGTGGCAACGCCACCGAGATGGCGGCGCTCTCCTTCGATCTCGCTGCCGCCAAGGGCGTTACGCGCGTCACCACCGGCAAGGTCGATCGGATCGAGAGCGGCGCGGCGAGCTTTGCCGTCGCGCATGGCCACCCGCTGATGACCAAGGTCACCGGCATCGGCTGCGCCGCCGGCGCGCTGATCGCGGCCTGCTGCGCCGTCGAGGCCGACAAGGCGGTCGCGGCGGCGGCGGCCTTGACCGCCTATGGCATTGCCGGCGAAATCGCGGCCGAGCGGTGCCGCGGCCCGGGCAGCTTCGAGGTCGAGCTGATCGACGCGGTCGCGGCGATGGATGCGGCGACGCTCGCCGCCAGAATGGAAGCAGATCAGTGACGGTCGATATTACCCTTTACGGCATCGTCGATCCGCAGATCGCCAATGGCCGTTCCATGGCCGATATGGCGCGTGCGGCGGTTGAAGGCGGCGCGACGCTGATCCAGCTGCGCGCCAAGACCGAGACGACGCGCGAGATGGTGCGCGAGGCGCGCGCCATCCGCTCGGCCCTGCACGGCACCAATGTGCCGCTGCTGATCAACGACCGCGTCGACGTCGCGCTTGCCGCTGACGCCGACGGTGTTCATCTCGGCGCCGACGACATGAAGCTGGGCGATGCCCGTCGTCTGCTCGGCCCGCGCGCCATTATCGGCGCGACGTTGAAGCACGAGGACGAGTTGCCGGAGCTTGCCTCCGCCAAGATCGACTATGTCTGCATTGGCGGCGTTTTTCCGACCTCACACAAGGACAATGCCGGCGCGGCACTCGGCCTGGATGGGCTTGCGAGCTTGCGCCAGGCGGCGGCGCGCGCGCTCGGCTCCCTGCCGGTCGGCGCCATTGCCGGCATCACCGCCGCCAATGCCGGCCAGGTCATAGCGGCGGGCGCGGATGGCGTCGCCGTGATCGGGGCGCTCTTCGGCGGCGACGATATAAGCGAAGCGGCGCGCGATCTGCGGCTCGCGGTCGAGACCGCCTTGTCGGAACGGGTCGCGGCGAGCGCCTGATTTAGCCGGCGATCTCGGCGAAGCGCTTCGGCAGGGTGAAGCCGTGGCCGAGCGGATCGTCCGCCTCGATCACGAAGCTGCCCTCGCCGGCGAGATGCCCGCGTCCGCCGACCTCGATCGTGACCGCGCCCGCAGCCGGAAAATCGACCGGGCCGATCACCTTGCCGGTGAAGGTGCCGCCGGTGACGCTGCGGATTCTACGGCTTTGCCCTGCCGGGATCAGCCCCTTGGCATGGTCGAGCGCCATGCGGGCGGTGACGCCCGAACCGGTCGGCGAGCGGTCGATCTGGCGCTCGGCGAAGACGCAGAGATTGAAGCTGTCCTGATCCGGCCCCGCTTCGTCAGTGACGATCGTGCCATAGAGGAAGCCGAGATCGGGCTCGGTCGGATGGGTGATCCTGCGGCTCGCCCGGACCTGGTCGGTCAGCGCGCCTGCCGCCGCGACGATCTCCTCGACCGGCGTCTGCATCAGGTCGAGCCCGAAGCGCGAGGCCGGCAGGATGCAGTAATAGGCGCCGCCATAGGCGATGTCGGTGACGATATCGCCATGGCCGGGCACGGAGACGACGAGATCGCGTGCTTCAACGAAGGCCGGCACGCTCTCGAAGCTGATATTGCCGACCTTGCCACCCTCGACCTCGCAGGCGAGGCGAACCAGCCCGCAGGGCGCCTCGATGGCGAAGCGGGTGACCGGCGCGGTCGCCTCGACCAGCCCCTGCTCGATCGCATAACGGCCGAGCGCGATGGTCGCGTGGCCGCACATGGTCGAATAGCCCTCGTTGTGCGTGAACAGCACGCCGAAGGCTGCCTCCGGATGGCTCGCTGCGACCGGGATGACGCCGTACATGCCGTCATGCCCGCGCGGCTCCAGCATCATCGCGCGGCGCAAATGATCATGCTGCTCGCGGGCCTGCCGGCGCTTGTCGAGGATGCCGGCGCCGGTGAGCTGCGGATAGCCTGAGGTGACGATGCGTACCGGCTCGCCGCAGGTGTGGTAGTCGATGTACGCCAGCCGCGTCACAGCAGGCCGCGCTTCGCCAGGTTGCGCATCAGATGCGAGGCGCCGAAGCGCCAGGGCTCGCATTCGTCGGTGCGGCGCATCCGGTTGACCAGCGCGCCCAGCTCGGGCGCCGAGATGGTGACGACGTCGCCGTATTTATGAGTGAAGCCGCCGCCGGGCGCGTCGCGATCCTTGATCGGCGCGAACATGGTGCCGAGATAGAGCGCGGCACCGTCCGGATACTGATGGTTCGGGTTGAGCATCTGCGCGGCGAGATCGGCTGGGTCACGGCTGATCATGGCAATCGAGGACGAGCCTTCCAGCGTGAAGCCATCCTCACCGACGACGGTCAGGCTCACCGTCGTCTTGCGGACATGGTCGAGCGAGAAGTCGCCGTCGAAGAAACGGATGAAGGGGCCGATCGCCGCCGCCGCGTTGTTGTCCTTGGCCTTGCCGAGCAGCAGGGCCGAGCGGCCTTCGAAATCGCGCAGGTTGACGTCGTTGCCGAGGCTGACGCCGACGATCCGCCCGTCCGAGGCGACGATGATCACGATCTCCGGCTCGGGATTGTTCCAGCTCGAACCCGGATGCAGCCCGGCATCGGCGCCGGTGCCGACTGCGGACATCGGCGGCGCCTTGGTAAAGATCTCGGCGTCCGGCCCGATGCCGACCTCGAGATACTGGCTCCAGCTGTTCTGGGCGATCAGCACCTCCTTGAGCTTCATCGCTTCGGGCGAGCCGGGCTTCAGCTTGGAGAGGTCGTCGCCGATCAGCTTGCCGATCTCGGCGCGGATTTCGGCGGCGGCCGCCGGGTTGCCGCGCGCCTTCTCCTCGATGACGCGCTCCAGCATCGAGACGGCGAAGGTAACGCCGGCAGCCTTGACCGCCTGCAGGTCGACCGGGGCGAGCAGCCAGGGCTTGTCGTCATTGCGGGTGGCGGCCGAGCTGTTGGCGAGGAGATCGGCAAGAGAGCCCAGGTTCTCGCCATCAGCGGCGCGCAGCGCCGTCGCCGGATCGGCGGTCTCGCAGAGGTCGCGCATCGTCGGGAAGGTCGCGGTGACATCGATCACCGCGTCACCTTGGAGCTTGACCACCGACGGCCCGGCGAGGTCCGGGCGCCAGACCCGGCCGGCCAGCGCGGCGCGGTCGGCATCGGCCGGCAGGGTGTTGGCGGGCGTGAGCGAGAGCGAGGCCATGGCTGATCCGGGCTGTGTGCAGTGTACAGAAGGGGCGGGAAGAACAGCCGCTTCCGCGGAAAATCGCAAGTGCCCGGATGCGCGTCCACAGCGGGGCGGAAATGTCATCGTTTTGTCATTGAACTGTCGCCCCGGCTTCATGCTAGCTTGCGCACCAACGACAAGAACGCCCGCGCATACCGGGGGCTGAGAGGGAGCTGATCATGACCTTCAAATTCAAGACCCTGACCGCGGTCGGCGCGTTCGCGCTCGCCGCTGCTTCGCCGGCTATGGCGCAGACCGAGATTCAGTGGTGGCACGCCATGACCGGCGCCAACAACGACGTCGTCGTCAAGCTGGCCGAGGAGTTCAACGCCTCGCAGAAGGACTACAAGGTCGTCGTCGCCTATAAGGGCTCTTATCCCGACACGCTGAACGCCGGCATCGCCGCCTTCCGCGCCGGCAACGCCCCGCACATCATGCAGGTCTTCGAAGTCGGCACCGCGACGATGATGTCGGCCAAGGGTGCGATCAAGCCGGTCGCCGACGTGATGAAGGACGCCGGCGAGAGCTTCGATCCGAAGAGCTATCTGCCGGCGATCACCGGTTACTATTCGACGACGAAGGGCGAGATGCTCTCGTTCCCGTTCAACTCGTCCTCGATGGTGATGTGGTACAACAAGGACGCACTGAAGAAGGCCGGCCTGCCGGAAGCCCCGCCGAAGACCTGGCCCGAGGTGTTCGAGGCGGCCAAGAAACTGAAGGCCGCCGGCTTCGACAAGTGCGGCTTCTCGACGGCGTGGACGACCTGGGCGAACATCGAGCAGCTCGGCGCCTGGCACAACGTGCCTGTCGGCACCAAGGCCAACGGCTTCGACGGCTTCGACACCGAGTTCCGCATCAACAGCGATCTCTTCGTCAAGCACCTGACCAATCTGGCCGAGCTGCAGAAGGACAAGACCTTCGACTATTCCGGCCGTACCAACACCGGCGAGGGCCGCTTCACCTCGGGTGAGTGCCCGCTGTTCCTGACCTCCTCGGCCTTCTTCGGCAACGTCAAGGCCAACGCCAAGTTCGACTGGTCGAACGCGCCGATGCCGTATTATCCGGATGTCGCCGGCGCGCCGCAGAACTCGATCATCGGCGGTGCCTCACTCTGGGTCATGGGCGGCAAGAAGGCCGACGAGTACAAGGGCGTCGCCAAGTTCTTCACCTTCCTGTCCGACGTCGACCGTCAGGTGAAGCTGCACACCGAGTCCGGCTATCTGCCGATCACCAAGGCGGCCTATGAGAAGGTCAAGGCTTCGGGCTTCTACAAGCAGAACCCCTATCTCGAGACCCCGCTGCTCGAGCTCAATAACAAGGAGCCGACCGACAACTCCCGCGGCGTCCGCTTCGGCGGCCTGGTCCAGATCCGCGACATCTGGTCGGAGGAGATCGAGGCGGCGTTGAACGGCCAGAAGACGCCTAAGGCGGCGCTCGACGCGGCCAATGAGCGCGGCAACCAGGCGCTGCGCCAGTTCGAGCGCACCGCGGCCCGCTGATCGCAACCAGCGAAGGCCGGGGCGCTGCCCCGGCCTGTTCTCTCTCGGGCGGCGCATGCAAAAATACGCTCACTTCAAGGGGCTGACGATCCCCGCGCTGCTGCTCCTGCCGCAGCTCGCGATCACGGTCGTCTTCTTCTACTGGCCGGCGAGCCAGGCCGTCTGGCAGAGCTTCCTGATGCAGGACGCTTTCGGCATCTCGACCGAGTTCGTCTGGTTCGAGAACTATCGCGATCTGTTCTCGCAGCCGGGATACTACAAGGCGCTGGTCAACACCGGCATTTTCTCCTTCTTCGTCGCGCTGTTCTCGCTTTCGCTGGCCTTGCTCTTCGCGGTGATGGCGGATCGGGCCATCCGCGGCGCCGAGATCTACAAGACGCTGCTGATCTGGCCCTATGCCGTCGCGCCCGCCATTGCCGGCGTGCTCTGGATCTTCATGTTCGATCCCTCGCTCGGCATGCTCGCCCGTGGGCTGCAATCGATCGGGGTCAACTGGAACCCGCGCCTCAACGGCAATGATGCGATGACACTGGTCATCCTCGCGGCGACTTGGAAGCAGATCTCCTACAACTTCCTGTTCTTCCTCGCCGGCCTGCAATCGATCCCCCGGAGCGTGATCGAGGCGGCGGTGATCGACGGCGCCCGGCCGATGCGGCGCTTCTGGACCATCGTTTTCCCATTGCTCTCGCCGACGACTTTCTTCCTGCTCGTCGTCAACCTCGTCTACGTCTTCTTCGACACCTTCGGCATCATCGACACGGTGACGGGTGGCGGCCCCTCGGGCGCGACGCAGACACTGGTCTACAAGGTCTATTCCGACGGCAAGGGCGGCACCAATCTCGGCGGCTCGGCGGCGCAGTCGGTGATCCTGCTGATCATGGTCATAGGCATGACCGCCTTCCAGTTCCGCTTCATCGAGCGGAAGGTGAACTACTAATGGCGTGGGGCCGTCGCCTTGGCTTGGCAGCGTTCGCGGGCCTCTGCCTCGCGCCGGCTCTGGCGTCGGCGCAAGGCCGGGCGATCGATGCCTGGAAGGGCGTGGTGCTGAATTGCGGTCCCGGCACGGAGCTGGCCTGGGCCGACCGTATCTGCAAGCTGCTGATCGGCGAGATGCGCAAGCAGGCCGATGCCGCGAAGATCGGCTTCGTCGCGGTGCCGACCCCGGCTGACGACGTGGCGCTCGACCGCCGCGCCTCAGAGGAAGGGCTCGATATCTTCAGCATCCTCCACGTCCGTTTCGGCGTGTCGCAGCCGATTGGCAGCCTGAAGAACCGAGACCTGACCCTTGTCCTGCGGTCCTTGAGCGCCGGCTCGCTGTTCGAGATGCGCAAGGACGGCCCATACAAGGTGCTAAGCTACACGCCGATGATCTCGATCAACGAGGCGGAGGCCGCTGCGCGGGCGCCCTGGGTGGCGCAGACCCTGGCGGAGCTCTTCTTTGTCCCGATGCTGAAGGCGCGGCCATGACCTCAGTGCTCTGGCAAGAGCTCACCGCCGAGGAATTGCGCGAGAAGGCGGCCAGGGACGCTGTCGTCGTGCTGCCGGTCGCCTCGATGGAACAGCACGGCCCGCATCTGCCGGTTGGCGTCGACACCATCCTCTGCGGCGGCGTCTGCAAGCTCGCGGCCGAGCGCGCCGGCGATGCCGAGGTCGTCGTCGCGCCGACCTTGTGGTGCGGCATGGCCGAGCACCACATGGCTTTCGGTGGCACCTTCACCTTCAACATCCCGACTTATCGCGCCGTGCTGCTGGCCCTGCTGAAGAGCCTGGAGCGTCACGGTTTCCATCGCGTCGTCATCGTCAACGGCCATGGCGGCAACATTGCCGCGCTTGCCGCCTTCCTGCCGGACTTCGCCCGCGAGACCTCGCTCCAGATCCGCGCCACCACCTATTTCCTGCTGGCGCAGGAGGCGATGGCGCCGTTCATGGACGATCAGGTCAGCGTGCTGCACGCCTGCGAGGTCGAGACCTCGATGATGATGGTGCTGGCGCCGGACACGGTTCGGCAGGATCGCCTCCCGGAAGCGTTTGGCATGCTCGATGCCGATCTAACCGCGCTGACGCGACCGACCGTTGGCCGCTACCGGCCCTTCCGCGAGATGACTGATACCGGCGTGATCGGCGATGCCCGTCAGGCGACGGCAGAGAAGGGCACGGCCTTTCTCGATGCTGCGGCGGATGCGCTGGCGAAGCTTCTGAATGACCGTGGAGGGCAGGGCTGATGGTCGAGGACCGCCGCCTCGGCGATGCGATCGCCTATATCATCCTGACGATCGGCGTACTGATCTGCGCCTTTCCGGTCTGGCTGACCTTCGTCGCCTCGACCTGGGACAACGCCACCATCATCAACGGGCAGCTGCCGCTCTATCCCGGGCCGCATTTCCTGGAGAACTACTACCGCATCCTCTTCGTCGGCACCTCTGGCTCGACCCGCGAGCCAGTGGCGAGCATGATGTTCAACTCCTTCGTGATGGCGATGACCATCGCGCTGGGGAAGATCTTCATCTCGGTGCTCTCGGCCTACGCCATCGTCTACTATCGCTTCCCGTTCCGGATGGCGGCGTTCTGGATCATCTTCGTCACGCTGATGCTCCCGGTCGAGGTCCGCATCTTCCCGACCTTCAAGATCGTCTCCGATCTCGGCATGCTCGACAGCTATCAGGGCCTGGCCGTGCCGCTGATCGCCTCGGCCACCGGCACGCTGCTGTTCCGGCAGTTCTTCATGACCATTCCGGACGAGTTGCTGGAGGCCTCGAAGATCGACGGCGCCGGCCCGTTCAAGTTCTTCAAGGACACGGTGCTACCGCTCTCACTGACGACGATCGCGGCGCTGTTCGTCATCCAGTTCATCTATGGCTGGAACCAGTATCTCTGGCCGCTGCTGATCACGACCAAGGACTCGATGCAGACCATCGTGATCGGCATCCGCAAGATGATCACCACCTCCGACGCCCTGACCGAATGGCAGCTCGCCATGGCCACCGCCATGCTCGCCATGCTGCCCCCGGTCTTCGTCGTCATCGCCATGCAGAGGCTCTTCGTGAAGGGCCTCGTCGAGACAGAGAAGTAGCCCGCCAATGGCTCAGGTCACGCTCAACAACGTCAAGAAGATCTATGCCGGCGGCGTCGAGGCGGTGAAGGGCGTCTCCTTCGACATCCCCGATGGCGGCTTCTGCGTCCTCGTCGGCCCGTCCGGCTGCGGCAAGTCGACCTTGCTGCGCATGGTCGCCGGGCTGGAGACGATCTCGGCCGGCGAGGTCGCGATCGGCAGCCGCGTCGTCAACCAGGTCGAACCGGCCGACCGCGACATCGCCATGGTCTTCCAGAATTACGCGCTCTACCCGCATATGAGCGTCTACGACAACATGGCTTACGGCCTGCGCAACCGCGGCACGCCGAAGGACGAGATCGAGAAGCGCGTCGCCGAGGCCGCCCGCATCCTCGCCATCGAGCCTTTCCTGCAGCGCCGCCCGCGCCAGCTTTCCGGCGGCCAGCGCCAGCGCGTTGCCATGGGCAGGGCGATCGTGCGCAAGCCCCAGGTCTTCCTGTTCGACGAGCCGCTCTCCAATCTCGACGCCAAGCTGCGCGTGCAGATGCGCGTCGAGATCAAGAAGTTGCAGCGTGCGCTCGGCGTCACCGCGATCTACGTCACCCACGATCAGGTCGAGGCGATGACGCTCTCCGACAAGCTGGTGGTGATGAATGGCGGCCAGGTCGAGCAGATCGGCGTCCCGGCCGAGGTCTACCGCAAGCCGGCGAGCCGCTTCGTCGCGACCTTCATCGGCTCGCCGCCAATGAACCTGTTGCCGGCCAAGCTCGACGGGCACGGCATCATCGCGCTCGGCGACGCCCTGCTGCAGGCACGCGATCTGCGTGAGGATCTGCCCGCCGGCACCGCCGTCGAAGTCGGCCTTCGGCCCGAGGATATCGATGTCGCTTCGGAGGGCGCGGTCGGCTCGCTGCCCTTCGACGTCGAGTTCATCGAGGAGTTGGGCGCAACCCAGCTCTTCCACGGCCAGCTTGCCGGCAAGCCCTTCGTCATGCAGGCGGCGACCGGCGAGGTCGCGGCACAGGCCGGGCGGCTCTGGATCTCGGTCGATCCCGACAAGGTCCACGTCTTCGACGCGGAAAGCGGCGTCAGGCTGGGGAAGGCTTGAGCGAGAACCGCGCCGTAGAACCCCTCTCCTGGAAGGAGAGGGGCAGGGGTGAGGTGTTCGGACTGAAAACGTTGGCCTGAGTCCGGCCGCGCGGTGAGCGCTCGCGCAACTGGTCTGACCGCCTACCCCTCACCCTGCCCTCTCCTTACAGGAGAGGGTTCCCCGCGTTTTTTTCGTCAATGGCGCGGCTGAAACTCAGCTCACCGGCGCGTATTTCACCACGCAGCCATAGGCCTTGGTCGCCGGCTCCGAGACCGCCTTGCCGGCCTTGAGCTCGGCCACCGCCTGGCGGACATAGCTCTTGGCGCCGGTCAGGCTGGAGGCGCTCGACGAGGGCTTGTCGTCGATCGCGCCGGCATAGGCGAGCGTGCCCTTGGGGTCGATGATGTACATGTGCGGCGTCGTCTGCGCGCCATAGGCGCGGGCGAGCTGGCTCTTCGGGTCGAGCAGGATCGAGGCCGGGGCGGCGTCGCGCGTCTTGCTCAGCTCCTTGGCCTTGGCGGCGTCGACATGGCCCTGCTCGCCGACGGGCGAGGAGATCACCGAGAGCCAGACGATGCCGTCCTTGGCCATGTCCTTCTGCAGGGTCTGCATGGTCGCGCTGTTGTAGTGCTTCCGGACATAGGGGCAGTCATGGTTGGTCCATTCGAGGACCACCGTCTTGCCGGCATAATCCGAGAGCTTCTGCAGCTTGCCGTCGACATCGACGACCGAGAAGTCGGGGGCTTTCGCGCCGGGCTTCGCTGCGCTCTGGGCGAAGGCGGCGCCGGAGGCGAGCGCCAGCGCGGTGGCGGTAAGGCCGGCAATGAAAAGCTGTCTGGTCACGTCGGTCATGTCTGTCTCCATTGGTCGGTGGCAGAGGGGTTGGCGTGGGCAGTGCTCTGTTATCGTACGATGGCGGTCTTCACCTCGCGGCCGGCGGCGCGCTGAGCGGCGCTCACGACGGTCTCGGGCGTCAGCAATTGCGGCAGCACCTCGGCCTGCGCGCCCTTGGTTCCCGGATAGAACAGGTAGAGCGGCACGCCGGCCCGGCCGTATTCGGCCAGCGTCGCGGCGATCACCGCATCGCGATTGGTCCAGTCGGCCTTGAGATAGGCGACGCCGAGCTTGGCGAAGGCGTCCTTCACCTCCTGCCGCGACAGCGCGACCCGGTCATTGGCGAGGCAGGTGATGCACCAGGCGGCAGTGAAGTTGACGAAGACCGGCTTGCCCTGCGTCTGCAGCTCCGCCACCCGCGCCGGCGACCACACGCCGGGCGCGTCCGTTCCAGCTTGCGCGGTCGGCTGAGGCGAGGGCGTCGCGCTCTCGATCACGAAGGCCGACGCAGCGCCGACGAGCAGGAGGGCCGCAACGGCTGCAACTGCGCGCAAGGCGCGGCCGCTGCCCCGCGTCACGCCGATCAGCCAGAGCGCGAACCCGGCGACGAGGATCGCGACGAGCGCGGCGAGCGCACCATCGGCGCCGGCCTGCATGGTCGCGACCCAGACCAGCCAGATCGCGGTCGCGAACATCGGGAAGGCGAAGGCCTGCTTCAGGATGAGCATCCAGCGGCCGGGCTTGGGTAGCAGGCGCAACAGCCCGGGCGCGAAGGAGAGTGCGACGACCGGCGCGGCGAAGCCGAGCGCCAGAGCCATGAAGATCGACAGCGCCGCGGCCGGCGGCTGCGTCAGCGCGTAGCCCATCGCCGCGCCCATGAAGGGAGCGGTGCAGGGTGTCGCGACGACGACGGCGAGTGCGCCGGTCATGAAGGCGCCGACCGGGCCGCTGCGGCTGGCGAGCCCGTCGCCGACGCCCTGCAGCTTGCCGCCGATCTCGAAGGCGCCGATCAGGTTGAAGCCGATCAGCGTCATCACCACGGCAAGCAGGATGACGAGCGGCGGCGATTGCAATTGGAAGCCCCAGCCGGCGCCAAGCGCGATCACCAGCGACGCCAGCACGAAGAAGGTCGCGAGCACGCCGGCAAGGAAGAGCAGGCCCTGCTGGCGGACCTCGCTGCGGCTCGCCTGCGCCACCTTGGCAAAGCCAAGCGCCTTGATGAACAGCACCGGCAGCACGCAAGGCATCAGATTGAGGATCAAACCGCCGGCAAAGGCGAAGGCCAGCGCCAGCCAGATCGTCAGATCCTCGGCAGGGGGCGGCGGCAGTGTTACCTTGGCCGGTGCCTGCGCTGGAGCGGACGCAGCCTGGAGCAAGGCCGGCTCGACCTCGGCGCTGAGCGCGAGCGCACGCTTGTTGCCGCCTTCCTCGAAGGTGATGACGCCGTCGGTCGTCGGCGTGCCGACCTTGAAGGCGGTCGAGCGCGTGAGGGTGAGCGCGCCGTTCGCGAGCGGCTGCTCGGCCGCGTGCTCAATCAGCGTGTCCAGGACCGGGAAGAAGTGGATGTTGCTGGCGCCGGCCGGCAGGCCGGGCAAGGTGAGCGCGAGCTTGTCGTCGCCTTTCGCCGTCAGCTTGCCGGTGAAACCTGCCGGCTTCGGCAAGGCGGCGCGGGCCTCATCGATGCGCGCCTCCGCAGTGGTATCGACAGTGCCGGCCGCCCCGATCGGCAGATCGAGCGTGAAGGCGCCCTCTTCAGGAATGCAGATCTTCTCACAGACCAGCCAGGTCGCCTTGGCCGAGAGCGTCAGCGTCTCGCCTGGCTTGGCACTGGCCGGGACCGAGATATCGACCGGCAGAACGACATTGTCCTCGAAGCCGAAATTGACGAGCGGCTCGACCCGGATCGCCTTCGGCGCGGGCCACTGGATGGCGCCAGCGCTCACGCCGTCGGGCAGCGTCCACTCGATCCGCGTCGCTTCGCCGGAATCGCCTGGGTTCTGCCAATAGCTGTGCCAGCCCGGCGCGAGCTTCTGGGTCAGGGCGACCTGGAAGCGCTCGCCTGGCGCGACGGCATCGCGGCTCGACAGCAAGGTGGCGGTGACGCGCGGCGAGGTCACGGCAGCGGATTCAGCCGCGAGCAGCGGCGTGGGCGCCAGCAAGGCCAGCGCCATGGTGGCGCGCTGCAAAAGCCGGATTGCGGTCCGGCGCGGAAGGCTCGTCGCGGTCATGCCGATCAGATGCCCGCTTCCGCCGCGAAAAGCCAATGACAAGCGGGTGAGGGCGGCGCGAGGTCGCAGCTCAGGTGGTACGGCCGACCTCGCGCGCCACCGCCGAGAATGGCCGCATCCCGCCTTCCGGCCGGGTCGCGATCGACAGGAAACGAGCGGCGAAGGCGAGCGAGTCGCGCTGGCTCGGGCTGAGCTGCTCGCAGCGCTGCCTGTCGCCGAGCCCGGTCTGTTCTGCTTCCGTCAGCGCGGCCTTGAGCTGAGCGTCGCTCAGGGCGCCCGAATTCACCAGAGAGCGCAGCACGGCGGTGAAGGCCAGCAGCATGCCTTCGAGCTGGAGATTGGCGACGTTCATCTCGTCCTCCCGACGCTGATCGATCGGGCGGTCGGACGGCCACCGGACAAGCCTGCGCCGGGGGCCGTTCGTCGGCGCCCGGCGCATCTTGGCATGGCAGGCCGGTCAGGGCGACCTGCTTGTCGATTCAGGCGGCCTGCGGCTGCTCGACCGGCGGCAGATAGGCGCCCTGGAAGGTCGTCATCACATGCGCGACCATCTCGCGGGCGATGTGGAGCTGGTCGTCCTCGAAGGCGATCGTCCGCGGCGAGTTGAGCACGATCTCGTAGCTCGGGAAGTAGTCGATATAGTCGAAGCGTCGGAACAGCTCCTCGGCAACGGCGCGCAACAGCGATTTCGAGGCGCTGTTGGCGACGATCACGTCGGCGTCCTTGAAGGTCGCGCCGAACGGCACCGGCGAGACGGTGACGACGAAGCGCATCTCCGGATTGCAGTGCTCGCGGATCAGCCCGATGATGTCGAGCATGTCAGCCAAAGTCGCGTCATAGCCGTAATCGACGAAGCGGAAGCGCTCCGGCATGCGCTGCAGCCAGCTCGGCCCGGGATGGGCGTTCATCGCGATCCCGGTCTCGGCGTCAAGCCAGGTCTCGGTCAGGCCGAGCGTAAAGAAGCAGATTTTCGCCTGCTTGATCGTCGCCGTCGCCTCGGTGAGGCGCTTGCGGTTGGCGAAGGCGGTGTCGCGGTCGAGCAGCCTGAGGCCGCTGGCATGCGGGTCGAACCATTGCCCGGGCGCAAGCTCGATCAGCCCATCATTGGGATAGTCCTCGCCGCGCAGCACGCGCTTCAGCTCATGCGTCATCGAGCGCACTGAATATTTATTGAGCGCGCCGCGGGAAAGCTGGCCGCGATCAGCGCCGCCGCCGCGGCCGGTCTCATCGCTCCAGCTCTCGAAATGCTCGGCCGGCACGCCATGGCCACGCAACAGCAGCGGCAGGCCGCGCATCATCAGGATGTTCTCGACCTCGCGCGCGAAGCACGAACCCATGGTGAAGATCGGCCAGGTCGGGTCGATCTTGAATTTCGGCTTGTGCTGGACGGCGAGGTAGTTGCCGGTGGTCAGCCGTTCCTTGGCCATCTTCTCGGGCTTGCCCGAGGTCCAGCCGCGCACGGGATTGCCGCGCATGATGGAAAGGGCCGTGCCGGCATCGTATTCGATCTTCATCGATCGTCTCCTGGTTCGTGCAAACCTCTTGGGCTCGACGCTGCGGACTTCAGGAAGTCTCGTAAGCACGCCGGGCGTTTGCAGATGGCCCGGTGACCTCCGGGCGTTTCCTCCAACCGGCGCGGTCTTCGCCGCGCCGGGTCTGTTCACATGCGGTGGGGAATGCCGTTGCGGTCGAGGAAGCCACGCATCCGGTCGTAGGAGGCGGCATAGCTCTTTGCGAGATTGGTCAGTGCCGCCTCCTGGTAGACGGCGCGCCAGCCGCCTTCGGCCAAAGCCGCCTCTGGCACGACCGGGATCTTCAGCGTCTCGGCCAACTCCTGGCTGCGCGTGTCATAGGCGACGAGCACGCCGGGCACGCCATGCGCGACGGCCGGCAGCACGCCGTGGACGCGGTAGCCGACGGCAAGGTCGATCGAGCGGGCGAACTCGTCATAGCGCTCGACGTCGAAGAAGGAGAACAGCTGCTTCTCGTAGATCCGCCGCATCGGCGCATCATCTGGGCCGTCCCACCATTTGGTTTTCACGAACTCGGCAACCGCCTTCTCCTTCGCGGCGCCGTCGCGCAGGAAGAAGGCCTTCTCCTCCTGCTCGCCATGCGAGGACATCACCATCTCGCTCTGGGCGTCGACCTTGAGCAGCGCGGCCTTCTGGTTGCGCAGATAGGCTTCGGGGTCGGCGGTATAGCTCTTGTCGGCCTCGCGGCGCAGGCTGAAGGCGACCTTGCGGATCTCGCGCTGATCGGGGATGCGGATCTTGAGGTCGCGATTGCGCGTCCGGAAGATCGAGGGGCAGCCGACGACCTCGACATTGCGGATGCCGTTCTGGCGCAGCGTCTCGGCGCTGAAGGCGCCGCGCACGCCGATCGAGGCGCAGCGCTCGGCGACGATCGACCAGAAGCGCTTCGACGGCTCGGGCAGCTCGATCCTGCGGTTCTGGCTCGCCTGCGCGCCGACGCCGATGGCGTAGACCGGCAGCTTCACCCGCTCCAGCACCTCGACGGCGCGGAACCACTCCATGTTCTCGTGGATGAAGTTGGACCCGCGCACGAAGACGAAGTCGAACTCGCTGGCATAGCGCTCGATGTCGGCCTCGGTCGGGGACATGATCTTCATTGGCTCGAGATGCGCATAGCGCAGGAGCTTCAGCGTCGAATCGTAGACGATCATGTCGCCGATGTTGAAGTAGTCGCTGAGCAGCTTCTCCATCGGCGCGCGGTACCAGCGCACCTTGTCGTGCTCATGCACCTCGCCGGCCGGATAGATCACCAGCGCGCGCAATTTGGTCTCGGTCGCGATCGGACGCAGATTCGAGCCCGGGGCGAGCGTGCCCGTGGCTGCGTCGGCGATCGCGACCGAGTGAGGACGCCCGTTGGGCATAGCTGGAAGCGGGATCGTCAGCTCGGCGACATCGGCGTCGCCGGTGATGATCGCGCCGGGATGGATGGTGGCGTAGTCCTGCCCGTCGAGGATCAGCTTGAGCGCCGGCCAGCTCCGGTCGGGCCGGCGTCCGATCGCGACGACGACCTCGCCGGTGGTGGCGCGCAGGATCTTGATGGCGTTCTCGGCGGAGACCACGGAGCCGAGATTGAGCACGGGCGCGTTCATGGCCCCTCCTTGACGAACTGAACCTTGAGACGGACCAGGTCGCGATCGGGTCCGAGCTTGCAGTCGGCGACCTTCATCCTGGTCATGAAGAGATAGGCTTCGTCGCCGGTCGTCTCGAAATTACGCGAGCGCGAGGCGGGGTCGGCGAGGGCGCCATAGCCGTAGCGCAGCCGGTCGCTGCAGTTCTTGCTCCACATCGTCGGCTGCACCATCAGCGTCTGCAGCGGCGACCAGCGGATCAGGTCGTCTGACCAGCTATAGGCGACGCGGCCGCCGGCGATGTTCTGGCTCGGGTCGGGGCCGAGATGCAGCAGCGCGAGCCATTTCCCGCTCGGCTCGTGCCGGGTCAGCGATCCCACGGTGGTCGGCAGCGGCTTCAGCGTCTGGCAGGGCCGCGCCTGGCTGAGATCGTCGCGGTAGGGATCGACGGCGCGGATGGTGAAGTCCTGCCCATCGAAGGCGCGCCAGGAGGTCGGGTCCTTGATGTTGGTCGAGCGGAACAGGCAGACCCCGTTCTTCTGGCCCTCGCCGCCGGTGGTCATGATCAGCGCGTACCAGGCGCCGTCCTTCTGGACGATGTTGGAGGGGTTGAAGAAGCCGCGATGCCGGCCCTGGCCGACGTCCTGGGGAAAGCCCGGCGCCGCCACCAGCGGGCGCGGCTCGTCGGTCTTGAAGCTGAGGCCGCCATCAGCGGAATGGGCGGCGGTGACGACATTGTACCAGCAGCTCATCGCATCCTTGAAGCGACAGGCACCTGGATGCTTGTCGGCATGGTACTCGGCGTGCACCAGCGCCTCGACATTGCGGCCATCGCCCGTCCAGGTCGCGGCGATCCAGCTCTTGTCGCTGAACTGGCTGGGATCGGCGCTACTCTTCGCCTCGAAGGAGACGGCGCAGCTCTTGCGGATCGCGCCGAGATTGCCGCCGATCAGCGGTCGGCTGCGGTAATGGCTGGCGAAGGCGACGACCTCGCCCTTGTTGTCGCGGAAGGCCCGCAGGGGCGCATCCGGCAGGTCCCATTCCTCGCAGCGCTCGCGCGCCCAGGAGACGACCGTCTCCTCCTTCGCGTCAGGAGCGATCTCCAGCCGGTAGCCGGGCCCCTTGGGACCCGGTGCCTGCTGAGCGAGGCCGGCAACCGGAGCGGCGACTGCCAGCAATGCCGCCGGCAGCCATGCGAAGGCGGTGCGGGCGCTCCTCATGCCACCTTCCTTTCCGGCTCAGGAGCCGGCGGTGCGGACGGGGCGGCGGCAGCGGGCCTCACCATCTTGTGGTCGACCTTGTTCTCGCTGAGGAAGGCGCTCATCGTGCCATAGGTCCGGGCGTAGGCCGCGTTGAAGCGGTCGAAGAGCGCCTGGTCCCAGTACTCTTCCAACCTGAACGGCTTGTCGCCGAAGACATCGACGCTCGGGATCTGGAAGGTCTCGGCGAATTCGACGGTGCGGCTGTCATAGGTGAAGTAGATCGAGGGCGTGCCATTGGCGAGCGCCATCAGATTGCCGTGCAGCCGGTAGCCGAGGACGAGATCGAGCTTGCGGACGAGCTGCTCGTAGCCGGCGACGACATCCGAATAGAACATCCGGTCGCGGTAGAGCGCTTCCATCTGCTCATCGAGATACCAGGCCATCGCCCAGCCGTTCTCGCGCAGGGCGGCCATGCCCTCCTGCTTCTGCTCGGGCGTGCCGAGCGCGAGCTTCTTTTCCTCGACCTCGCCCTGAGACATCAGCGTGACCTCGAAGCGATCCGCCATCGCCTTCACCAGGTCGCGGTGGAAGGTGAGGTAGCGCTTGATGTCCTTGGCGTAGTGCTTGGAGACCTCGCGACGCAGCGTGACGCCGACCTGCTTTATCGCGTCGAGCGCCGGCAAGCGGATGGCGAGGTCCGGGCGGTTGTTGCGGAAGGCGGTCGGGCAGCCGATGATCCGGGCGTTCTTGATGCCGAGCTCGTGCATCACCTGCGCCGAATAGGTGCCGCGCACGCCGACCGAGGCGGTCGAATCCGAGATTAGCTTGAGGACGGTCTTGCTGTCCTCGCTGAGCTCGAGCTTGCCGCTGACCGGCGCCTGCGCGCCGATGCCGAAGGCGAGCACTGGCAGTTTCAGCCGGCGCAGCACCTCGGCGGTGCGGCTCCAGTTCATCCCGGCATGGACATAGTTCGAGCCGCGCAGGAAGACATAGTCGAACTCGGCGTTGAACCGGTCGATCTGGGCGGGATCGATGCTGGTGATCGGCAATTCCTCGAGCTTCTCGAAGTTGAGCAGCTTCAACGAGGAATCGAAGACGAAGGCGTCGCCGATATTGTGGTAGTGGTTGATGTGGCTCTGCAGGTCGGCGTGCCGATACCAGCGGACATTGTCGTGGTCGTAGACTTCGCCCGAAGGGCTGATCACGAGGATGCGGGCCATGGTTGCGTTCTCCCTTCTTGTCTCCGCGCAGCTCACGCGATCATCGGCGCGGCGGCGCGATTGGCCGGGGTCGTCACGCCTCGCTCGGCGACCAGGCGCTGGTAGAGCGCAAGATGCTGATTGGCGCAGTCGACATGGCTGAGCGGCTTCTTGATGCCTGCGCGCAGGCGCTCCCAGAGCCCGGGCTCGCTCAACGCCCGGGTCATGCAGTCGACGAGATCCTCCGGGCTGCCGGAACGGAAATGCAGCCCGTCGACCTCGTCGGTGATCTTCTCGGCCATGCCGCCGAGATTGCTGGAAAGGATGGGGCGGCCGTGGAAGAAGGCCTCCTGGATCACGATCGGCGAGTTTTCCCACCAGACCGAGGGCATCACCACCCAGTCGACCGAACGCATCAGGTTCGGCATCTCGTGGTTCTGGAAGGGGCCGCAGAAGCGCACGCGCCTTCCGGCGGCCTCGACCAGATCGGTGAACTTCTTCTTGTAGGACTCGGGCTGGCGGTCGAGATTGCCGCCATAGACGAGCAGCACGCTGTCCTCGCCCCAGACGGAGTCCGGGATTCGGGTGACAGCGTCGATCAGCACGTCGGCGCCCTTATAGGGGGTGAGCTGGCCAAAATAGGCGAAGCGCGAGCGCCGCCCATTCGCTTCGGGCCCCGGCCGCGGCGGCGCGACTTCGGCGACGTCGATGCCGTTCTCGATCACCGAGAAGCGCTCGGCCGACAAGCCCCATTGCTGGTAGCGCTCGGCCAGGAACCGGCTCGGCGAGATGAAGTGGTCGGCGAGGTTGAGGATGCCCTTGATGAAGGTCTCGCGCGCCAGGAAGCGCGACGGCGAGATATCCGGGAAGCAGGCGTTGCAGTCGCTCGGCGAGGCCCGGTAGCAGAGCTTGAAGGCGCCGGTCTTCACCATCTGGCCGTGGTGGTGGCAGATCGAGAGATATTCGTGGAAGGTCACCACGATCAGCGCATCCGGCAACGTGTCACGCACCGCGAAGATGCATTCGAGGCCGAGGCCGATGAAGTGGTGGAAATGCACCACGTCCGGCTTCAGGTCGCGCAGCACGCGGACGAAATCGCGCTCGATCTCGTCGGTGGCGCGGTTCGACAGCAGGAAATGGTCGTATTCCTCGGCGTAGTAGAGCAGTTCGCCGCCGCGCTGGCGCAGGCTCATCAGCGCCGTGCCGGCATGGCGCGGCGTCGGCGCGCCGACGCGAGCGAGGTAATGCGTGTCAACCTCGCTATTGGCCTGGAAGCCCTTGTGCAGGTTGTAGGAGGCGACTTCGGCGCCGCCGAGCGAGAAGGAAGGGTGGCCGTGCGAGACGACGAGGATACGCATGCTCATCCTCTCATGTTGGAAATAGCCAGCGCCCAGCGCCGGTCGAAACTGGTACGGTCGGCAAGGTTGATCAGCGCGCCGACATGCGGGCGGGTCTCGGCGTCCTCGACGACATAGACCTCGACCTCGGGGACCCAGAGCGACGGCACGCCGTTCATCCTGAGCTTCAGGCAGAGATCGAGGCCCTTCTCACCGGTGGTGAAATAGCTGCGCGAGAAGCCGTCCGCCTCGAGGAAGGCGTTGCGCGACATCACGCAGCATTCGGTCGCGCCGGCGGCGACCTCCATCGGCCCGAGGCTGCCGATCGCATCGAGGGGATAGCCGACGAAGCGGTTGTAGACGCGCCGGTTCGGACCTTCGCCTTCGAGCCAGGCACCGGCCCAGCGGATCGAATTGTCCTCGAACAGCAGGGTCGGGCTCGCCACGCACTGGCCGCCGCGGCCGCGATAGGCCCGCTCCAGCCGCCCGAGCCAGCCGGGCATGCGGATCTGGGCCGCGCCGGAGAGCAGCGCCACCGTCTGGAATCGGCAGGCGCGCACGCCCGCCTCCAGCGCATCGCAGCTGTCCTCGACGCCATCGACCAGGACGAGCCTGACCTGGAGGCCGTAGAACTTCGCCAGCCGGCGCGCTTCGGCGCCGAGCCGGTCGAAGCTCTCGCCGGGAGCGGCGACGACGATCGGCAACGGCCTGATCTCGGGATCGATCGCCAGCAGGGCGAACAGACTGGAGAGCTCGCGCTGGCGCTGGTCGAGGCCGATCACCAGGCCGAGCGCCGCATCGGCGTTGAAGCGGCCGATATCATGCGTCTCGATCGCCTTGGGCGGCGGGATCTCGGCGGCTTGCAGGGCTGGCGCGATCTGTTTCTCGACGACCGCGGTCGCAGTCGAGGAGCGCGGATCGAGCAGGCCGAAGACCCGCTCCAGCGCGCGCCGCGCCGGGTTGCGCCCGGGTGCGAGCGGCAGGAAGGCCGGCCCATGACCCTCGACCTCGAATTCGAGATAGAGCGGCTGGCCGGGCTCCGGCAGCAGCTTGGGTGCGAAGACGATGAAGCCGTGGCTGTTGCGCCGGCTCGCCATGGCCGGACCGAAGCGCGGATCCTCGGCGAAGGCGGCAGTGACGTCCGGCCGCACCGCGCGCGTCCAGATCGCGTCGACGGCGCAGGACTGCGTGCCACTGCGCAGCACGACATTGCCGGTGAGGCGTTCCGGATCGAACAGCCAGCCGATGATCAGGACGCCGGTGCCCTCGACGATGGTGGCGTCGTCGATGCCGGCGCGGACCGGCTGCTCCAGGAAGGAGATGGTGTCGCGCCCATCGAAGCGCTGCGAGGCGTGCTTCAGCTTCTCGGCGGTCGCCGGTGGCGCGCTGCCGCGCTGCAACCCGTCGCGCAGATGGCCGGGCACGGTGATCTGCTCGAGCAGGACATGGCGGTCATAGACTTCGAGCGCCCGCCAGCCGTCATTGGCCCGGAAGAACAGCCGCTCGATCTCGCTGGGATGACGGATGGCGCATTCTTCGAGCAAGCCGAAGAAGCCGCAGGCGCCCTCGCCGAGATCGTCGCGCTCGAAGGTTCCAGCCTCAAGCACGGCCGGCGACAGGCCGCCATGGGCGATCAGCAGCTTGGTCCGCCCTGCCGAGAAGTTCGAGGTCCAGCCCTGCAGGAAGATGCCCTCGTCGAGCGGGCCCATCACCTCGACGAAACCGCCGGGCTTGGCGACTGACTGCAGCAGCATGCCGACGGCGCGCAGCCGGCGCGGATTCGACTTGCCGGCGAGCAGGACTTCGAGGAGGCCGTCGACCACGGTCGGGAAGGCCTGGCCAGCCTCGTCCGCAAGCGCCGCGAGAAAGGTCTGCAATGGCATCGGCTTCGGCGCCAGGATCAGCCGCAGCGGCCGGCCGGGTCGGCCGAGCAGGATCGCGCCCGAGCCGGCACGATCCGGCGATGGGGCAGGGGCGAGGCAGAGGAAGCCGGTGGCGTGCGCAGCGTCGGCCTGCGGCCGGCGCCAGGTCAGCGCCATGGTCTCGACCCGGTTGCGCGGATTGCCGTCGACCGCGACCGGCACCTTGCCGGGCAGCGCATCGCAGGCGCTCATCACCAGGATCGCGTTCTCGCCGAGCGGGGTCCAGGCGACGGTCGGCGCCGGGCTGATCATGGTCCGTTCGGGAATGATGACCTCGTTCATGCTCACCTGCCCATCAGCATGACGGTGAGGGTGACGAAGGAGAGCACCGCCGAAAGGCCCGAGAGGAAGCCGAGCACGACAGTAACCTGCCGGAGCGGCGCCTTGGCTTCCTTGCGGATCGAGACGAGGCGGTCGTCGAAGGCGCGCAATGTCTGGTCGAAGCGCATCTGGAAGACGTCGATCTCGGCAAGGCGCGAGGCGATCGCGCCATTGCTTTCAGCCTCCTCGGACTGTTTCGTTTCCGCTTCGCGCTGACGGTGCTGCGCCAGTTGCACACCAAGCTCGCCGACCTTGTCGAGCAACTCCTTCTGGGTCAGCTGCGAGCGCCGCTGCAATGCGATCAGCGCCTCGACCCGGTCGAAGAAGCGGGCAAGCGGCACGGCGATCGCCGCTTCTGCCGCAAGTTCCGCCGGCGGCGGCAGGCGCAGTTCGAGCTCGGCGCCGGTGCTCGGCGAGACGCCGACGATGGTCAGCGCCTCGCGTACCGCCGCGGTCCGGTCGTCGAGCTCCATGGCAAAGGCGTGCCGGCCATCGCCGATGCCGTTGCGGCGCAGGTCGATGCGGCCCTGGTCGGCCACCGCCTCCTGCACCTTGAGGCCATTGCGCATCAGGCGCACGGTCAGCCGTTCCTCGGGACGCGCTTCGTCCCAGATCCAGCCATGCAGCCGGTTGCCGTCGAGCGCGTCGACGCGCCCGTTGAGCTTTGCCGGGGTCTCGCTCGCTTCGCTCACGGTACCGTCCGGACTGTGCATCGTCGTCATGCTGGTCATGCCGCCTCCGCCAGTTTGAGTTGATCGAACAGGGCAAGATGCGCCTGCGCGCAGGTGTCCATGCCGGGAGGGGGATTGATGCCGTCGACGAGGCGCCGCCAGAGCCCGTCCTCGCTCGCAGCGCGGGCCATCACCTGCGCCAGATGGCGCGGATCATCGGGGCGGGCGTGCAACCCGTCGACGCCGTCGCGCACCATTTCGGCCATGCCGCCGATATTGCTGGCGATCACCGGCCGCCGGTGCTGGAAGGCTTCCTGGATAACGAGCGGGGCGTTCTCATACCAGATCGAGGGCGTCACCACCCAGTCGACTTCGGCCATCAGCCCCGGCATCTCGTCGCGGCGATAGGGCCCGCAATGCAGGACTTCGGCGCCGGCTTCCGCCAGGGCCTTGTCGAGCGCTGTGGTGAAGGCCTCGCTCTGGAACGGCGCACCGCCATGGATGCGCAGTTCGAACGCCTCGGCGCCCTGCTCGCGCAGGAGCCTGGCGGCCTGCAGCAGCGGCAGCACGCCCTTCCACGGGTTGAGATTGCCGAAATAGCCAAAGCGATTGCGGGCGCCATGGGTGTGCCGGTGTGGCACCGGGGTCTGCGTCGGCCTGGCATTGGCGACGACCTCGATCTTCTCAGCTGGCAGGCCCCAGTCGACATAGCGCTGGCGCAGGAAACGGCTTGGTGAAACGAAGCGGTCGACCGCGGAAAGATGCGTTTTCAGGAAGCGCTCGCGCAGCAGGAAACGGTCCGGACCGATCTCGGGGAAGCAGCCATGGCATTTGCCCGGCGAAGCACCGGTGCAGCGCTGCTTGTCGCTGGCGCGCACCATCAGCCCGTCATGGTGGCAGATCGAATAGTAGTCGTGCAGCGTCATCACGATCGACGCCTGCGGCAGGAGCCGCCGCGCCAGCGCCAGGAACTCGGCGCCGATCAGCACGAGATGGTGGATATGGATCACGTCCGGCCGGAATTCGGTCAGCAGCGAGCCGAGATCCTGCAAGGTGCCGTAATGATCGATCTGGCTGAGATGGAAGCGGTCGAAATGGCCGCTCCACAGCAGGAGGTCGCCATCGGCCCCGGTCGCCTGGAAGGCGGTGCCGGGATGCGGCTGGCGATGGATTGCATTGGTTGCGCCAAGGAAGAGCACCTCGCAGCCCTCGCCGCGATAGGCGCTCGCCAGGTCGTGCGCGAAGATCTCGGTACCGCCCGGGTGCAGGTCCGGGTGGTTATGGGCGACGACGAGGATGCGCCGGCTCATCGCTGGGCTCCCGGTTTCACCGCGACCAGCAGATCCTGGTAGTGAGCGGCGCTGTGGCCGCGCCAATGGCCGGGGTCTAGCCGTTCGACCGCAAGTCCGGCCTGGGTGGCATGCTCCAGGAGGAAGCCGGCATCGACTCCGGCGGCCGCCAGCGGCGCCTCCTCGATCGCATACCAGCCGGGACCCTCGCCCCAGCGCCGGAACTTCAGCCGCTCCTGGCCGGTGCTCTGGCCGTCGAGTGCGAAGGCGGTCAGGAAGAGCCGCCCGCCCGGCGCGAGCAGCCGCGCCGCCTCGTTGAGATAGACCACCAGCTCGTCCGGCGGCAGGTGGGTCGCCACCGAGGTCATGATGATGAAGTCGAAACTCTGGTTGGCGAAGCCGAAGCGCACTTCGTTGCCAGGCAGCGAACCCTGCGGATTGTAGAGCGGATGGGCGATGTCGAGGCGCTGGAAGCGGAAGCGCGGATAGGCCGGGGTGACCGTCTGGGCGCACCAGAGGATGCCGTCCATGACGGGATCGACGCCGTCATAGCTGCCGCGTTCGGAGTCGAGATACTGGGTCAGCGGCACCGCCATGCGACCGATGCCGCAGCCGATGTCGAAGACGCGCTCATGCGGCTGCAACCGGCCGATCCGGACGAAATGGCCGAGGAATTCGGCGCCGATGGCGCGATAATCGCCATCGCCGACGAATATCGAATCCGGCGGCGGATGCGGCAGGAAGCGGTTCGTCTGGACATGGGCCATCAGCCAGGCGAGCTCGGGCGTCGCCGGCGCGATCGCGGGAGCCAGTTCCGTGGTCTGTCGCAGGGCGAGGGTCGCCGTCATGCCGCTGTTGCCCTTCTGAGATTGGCGCGGGAGAGAAGGAATTCGGGATCGAGGCGTGAGGCCGGCGGGGACGAAGGCTGCTGCGCCGCGGGCTTGTCGACCGCCGCCATCAGCGCCTCGATCTGAGCGTCCCAGCGCTTGGTCTGGAGCCAGGAATTGTGCTGCGAGGCGACGCCGCGCGTGTAGTCGATGCTCTTCGAGATCGACTGGCGCTCGAGATGATAGAGCGACACGCTGGGTACGTAGACGATGCCGAGCCCGGCTCGTGCGATCTTGAGGCAGAGGTCGCTGTCCTCGTAGTCGCCTATTACATAGGCATCGTCGAAGCCGCCGATCTCCATGAACAGCGCGCGCGGCATCACGATGCAGGCGCCGGTGACGCCGGGCACGGGCCGCTCGACATTGGCCGGCGCGTACCCGCTCGGCATGCCCTTGAAGTAATGATGGTTGAGCCAGGTGCCTTTACTGTCGCGCTTGAAGAAGAGCCCGGCATGCTGCAGCGAGCCGTCATCGTAGAGCAGCTTGGGACCGACCGCGCCTGTGCGCCGATGCGGTTCAAGGCGCTGCAGCAGCGCCGGCAGCCAGCCTTCGCTGTCGGGAATGACGTCGGAGTTGACCAGCGCCAGGGCCTGCCCGCGCGAGGCGGCCGCGCCGGCATTGCAGGCGGCCGAGAAGCCGCCATTGCGGCCCATCACCACGAGCTGCATCGGCAGTCCGTAGGCGAGGAAGAGGCCGCCGAGGAGATGGGCGACCTCGCCCTCATGCTCGGGCGAATCGAGCACGTAGATCAGCTCGGCCTTCTCGGCGAACCAGCGATCGGCCGCGAAGGCCGAAACCTGGACGCGCAGGAAATCGTAGACGCGATAGAGCGGGATCACCACCGAGACGGCCGGGCTCGCCGGCCCCTTGCCGAAGCTCTTGATGCGCGGCTCCGGCAGGTTCTCGCGCAGCGCCTTCTGGCAGTCGGCGAGCACCGGCGCGATCGTCCGCTCCAGCATCTGCGCGGTCAGATGCTGCGGCGGGATCGCGGCCAGCGCCCGGGCGCGGATGGCGACGGCGTCGGCAGGCTGCACATTCGGGCGCAGCGACAGGACGGTGCCGGATTTCAGCTTGAGCTCCACCCGCGGCTGCAAGACCGGCGCGCCCGCGGCATAGCCGGGGATCAGCGCGGCGAAGCCGTTGGCGCGCACGACGTCGCCCTTTCCTGCCTCGCCCTTCGAGCCGGCCGGCAGCAGCGCCGGGAAGCGGTCCAGCCGGTCGAGCACCGGGGTCGGCTCGCCCTCGGAACGATGCAGCAGCATCTCGTCGAGCAGCCCTTCGGCGTCGCGATACCAGCCGCCGAGCAGGAGTCCGGCCGGAGTCGTGACTGCGAGGTCGAGTTCGGCCGAGGGCAGGTCGTCATTGCGGCGTACGCTCTGGGCGGCGAGCGGCAGCCGCCTTTGCATTTCGATTGCGAGTAGGCGCCCTTGTTCGGACAGCCCGGAGAGCTGTTCGACCAGCCAGCTGCGCAAACCGTCGCGCTGGCTGGCCTTGCCGGCCCACCAGCGACCCAGTGAGGGAACGTCCTGCCGGGCCGTGACGGCACGGACGATCAGGCCGGATTCCGTTTGCAGGACGAGCAGCCCGCCGGCCTGCGGCGGAAACGCGTCGATGATCAGGTGCAGGGGCCGGTTGCCGGCGCGATCGGAGCGGCCGAGCCGCGATTTCCCAGGCAGGCGCGCGAGGCCGCTGGCATCGAGCCGATAGGCAGCGCGGACGCCGGAGAGCCGACCGGGAACCGCAGATTCCAGCAGGAGCTTGCCTTCGGTGAGCTTGGCGACCGGTGTCGCGGACGAGGGCTTGCGAGCGAGGATCAGCAGGAACTGGCGCAGGAAGCCGAGATAGCCGGCAGCCTGGCTGAGCCCGAACAGGGTGGGCCAATGGCCCACCAGGGCGTTGGCGAGCATGCGGCGTGCATCCGGCGTGGCGTCGCGCACCAGATCCTCCGCATCGGCCATGCCGTGGACGAGATCGGGGTCAAAGCGTGCGGTGGTATCGCCGCCGGGGCTGTCGTCGGACAGGGTCGCGACGACCTCGCCGGGCCCGCCATGGCGGAAGGCGACGACGGCGCGCATGCGCCCATCGCCGAGCGAAAGGACGACCGAGGCCGAGGCGAGGCGCTTCTCGCGTGCCGCGAGCGAAATGCGCGGCCGCGAGAGCACGGGAGCCTCGATGGTCCAGCTCAGCAGGAAGACAGAGCCGCTCAGCCTGGAGAGATGCAGCTGCGGGCTCAGGCCGTCCGTGACCGGCGCGGGCGCGAGAGAGAGCATGAAGAACCTGTTCCGAAAGGGCAGGGATGAGACGCCGGCCGGCATGAAACCGGCCGGCGCCGTACTGCGTTAGGCGACCGAGAAGTAGGAGTTCGGATCGGCCTGGAGATCTTCGGCGGTGACGCCGACGATGGTCACGGTGTCGCCGTTGCCGAGATCGACGACGGCGTTGCCACCGACCGTAGTGGCGCGCGCCGCCACGTCCTCGGCCGAGCCGATGTCGGTGCCGTTGATGCCGCTGGAGATCTGCAGCAGGTCGTGGCCGGCATCGAAGTCGAGCACGACGTCGTTGCCGCCGCCGCCGTTGAAGATGAAGACATCGTCACCGGAACCGCCGGAGAGGATGTCGTCACCCGCGCCGGCGAAGAGCAGGTCGTCGCCCGCGCCGCCCTGGAGGACGTCGTTGCCGGCGCCGCCTTCGAGCACGTCAGCACCAGCGCCGCCCTGGATCACATCGTTGCCGGCACCGCCGAGCAGGATGTCGTCACCGGGGCCGCCCTGAAGCAGGTCGTCGCCGTCGCCGCCGCGCAGCACGTCGTCGCCGGCATTGCCGCGCAGGATGTCGTCGCCGGCGCCGCCGTCGAGAACATCCTCGCCCTCGCCGCCGAACAGGCTGTCATTGCCTTCGCCGCCGGTGAGCACATCGTCGCCCTGGCCGCCGAAGAGAGCGTCATTGCCCTCGCCGCCGGACAGGAAGTCGTTGCCTTCGCCGCCGTAGATCAGGTCATCGCCCTCTTCGCCGAAGAGGGAATCCACCTGGTTGCCGCCATGGACGATGTCGTCCCCGGCGCCTGCGAGGATCACGTCACTGAAGCGTGTCCCAATCAAGAAATCATCGAATGCACTGCCTTCGATCGTGGCCATTCGTCACCTCCTCGGTGATCTGAGAGCACCACCAGATATGCGGAGAACTCCGCCGCTCGTTCTGGGTCACGGTGCGATTGCGACAGCGAGCAATAGGCTCACCATCGTACGACGCTCGGGAGAGTAGCCAAGAAACATGTCGTATCAAGCAATATATTATGACCATTTTGCGATGCAGCAAAGTTTACATCGCATTATATATTATTGAAGCGAAGGTTGTTGCTCGAAGTTGCTCTGAATTTCGAAGGATTTTGGTTTGATTGTATTTTCACTGGCCGCGCTGGTGTCGAGCGTGGCCAGTTCGGCGGCTCAATCCTCTCTGAAGGCGCGATTGAAGCTGTCCCTGATGGGCGAAAGCAGGTAGTCGGCCGCGAAGCGCCGGCCGTTGACGATCAGCACCTCGGCCGCCATGCCGGCGTGCAGCGTCACCTTGTTCTCCTTCAGGCTCTCCGGCGTGATCTCGGCCCGGACGATGAAGAAGGCATTGCCCGTCTTGTCGTCGATCAGCTGGTCGGCTGCGACATAGGAGACCTTCGCCAGGAGTGGGGGCATCAGTCGGGCGTTGAAGGCGGTGAGCCGGACCTGCGTGTCGGCGCCGACGCGGACCGAATCGATGTCGCGGGGGTCGACCTTGGCCTCGACGATCAGGGGTTCCTGCTCGGGCACGATGTCGAGGATCGCTTCGCCCGCGGCAACGACGCTGCCGGCCGTGCGCATGCGGATATTGGCGACGATGCCTTCCTGCGGCGCGGTCACCACCAGCCGGCGCAGCACGTCCTGCGCCTGGACGATGCGTTCGACCACCTCCGAGAGCTGGAGCTGACTGTCCTGCAGTTCCTTGGCGATCTCGCTCTGGCGCTCGAGGCTGATTGACTTGATCTCGAGCTCGGCGCCGGCGACGGCCTGCTCGGCCTTGGCCTTGCGCGCCGCCATCTCGCCGGCGCGGCCGGTGAGTTCGCTCTGGCGGGTCTGCAGTTCAACGAGCTGCGAGCGCTTGGCGTAGCGTTTCTCGTAGAGCTCGGCGATCGTCTTCACTTCCTCGTCGATCAGTGTGCGCTGGTTGCGCACCGCGTCGATCTGCGCCTGCAGTGCCTCGGACTCGGCCTGGTGCTGCTCGATCACGCGCTGCTGGATGCGGGTCTTGCCGTCGTAGACCTGGGCGCGGGCGCGGAAGAGCGTCTGCTCGGCCCTGATCACCTCGCGCGCGATCGGCGTGCGCGCCTTCTCGATGTCATCGGGGAAATCGATCTCGGTCGTGTTGGTCTGCTCGGCGCGCAGGCGGGAGAGTCGGGCTTCGAGACCGACGCGCTTGCCTTCGAGCTGCTGCAGCTCGGCGCGGGCGCGGGCATCCTCCAGCCGGAGCAGCGGTTCGTCCTGGGAGACGCGCTCGCCTTCCGCCTTGAGCAGGGTCTTGAGGATGCCGCCTTCAAGGTGGCTGACGGTCTTGCGCCGGCTGTCGACGATCACGGTCGCCTGCGCGACGGCGGCATTGTCGAGCCGCGCCGTCACGGCCCAGGCGCCGAAGCCGCCGAAGCCGATCGCCACGGCGCAGACGCCGGCGAGGACGAGATTGCGCAGCGAGGGCATGCGCTCCTCGGGCTCCGCCTCTGTCTTCAGCGGCACGAGCGCACGGTCGGGCCGGCGCAGCATCGGAAGCTCGCTCATGCGCTCACCTCACGCGGGGCAGAGGGCTGTTTCGCCGGTTCGAGCTCGACGACACCGCTTGGCGTGATCATGCCGGCGACCGCCGAGCGCGGCCCGAACTGGGCGACGCGGCCCTCGCGCAGCACCAGAATCTTGTCGACGACCTGCATCACCGAGGGCCGGTGGGCGATCAGGATGACGATCGCGCCGCTCTCGCGGGCGGCATTGATCGCGCGGATCAGGCTCTGCTCGCCCTCGGTATCGAGATTGGCATTGGGCTCGTCGAGAACGATCAGCCGCGGCATGCCGTAGAGCGCACGCGCCAGGCCGATGCGCTGGCGCTGGCCGCCCGAGAGCTTGAAGTCGCTGTCGGCGACATTGGTGTCGTAGCCGAGCGGCAGGCGGCCGATCAGCTCGTGCACGCCGGCGATGCGCGCCGCCTCGAGGATGGCGTGCGGATCGGGCTTGCGCATGCGGGCGATGTTCTCGGCGATGGTACCATCGAGTAGCGAGACCGATTGCGGGAGATAGCCGACCATGTCGCCGAAAGAGCCGCGCTCCCACAGATAGGTGTTGTGGCCGTCGAGATAGACGCCGCCGACATTCGGCTTGAGCACGCCGACGATCAGGCGGGCCAGCGTCGATTTGCCGGCTCCGGAAGGGCCGACCAGGCCGAGCACGTCGCCTGGCTCAAGTGTGAAGGAGATGCCTTTGATCACCGTCTGCTCGCCACCCTTGGGGGCGAAGACCAGCCGGTCGATGACGAGGTCGCCCTCCGTCGCCGGGGTCGGCACGCTCTGCCGCTGCGAGCTTTGCGACTGCAGGAGGTCGCGCACGCGCTTCCAAGCGGCAGCGGCGAGCACCCATTGCCGCCAATCGGTGATCATCGAATCGAACGGCGCCAGCAGCCGGCCAAGCAGGATGCTCGCTGCCATCAGTGTGCCGGCCGAGACCTCGTGCCGGATGATCAGCACTGCGCCGGTCGCATAGATCGCCAGCTGCATGGTCATGCGGCTGGCGCGCGTGATCGCGGCGATGAACTTGCCGCGGCGCGTGCCGAGATCGAGATGCTCGAGCATGGCGATCTGCTTGGTCCGCCAGCGGCTGGACAAGGCCGGCAGCATGCCCATCGCCTCGATCGTCTCGGCGTGGCGCAGGGTGGCGCTGATCTCGTTGATCGAAGCGACGCCCTCCTCGTTCGCCTCCTTCAGCGCACGCCGGGTCAGCATGTCCGAGACGACGCCGAGCAACAGCAGGATCAGCAGCGAGGCCAGCCCGACCAGGCCGTATATCCAGTGGAAGGCGAAGAGTACCGCGAGGAAGATCGGCGACCACATCGCTTCCAGCGGGGTCGCGATCGCCGAGCTTGCGATGAAATAGCGGAGTTCGTTGAGGTCGCGGATCGCCTGCGTCGCCTGGCCGGAGCCTTTTTCCAGCGATGTCGAAACCGCGGCCTGCAGCGCCGGCAGGTTGAGCCGGCGGGCGAGGATGCTCGCCATGGCCTGGAAGGTCAGCGAGCGGATGAACTCGATCGTACCGTAGAGCGCCAGCGCCCCGACTGCGATCACCAGCAGCATGGTCAGCGTGTCGTAGCTACGGCTGACGACGACGCGATCCTGAACCTGCAGCATGAACATCGGCACGGTCAGCAGCAGGATGTTGACGCAGAAGCTGAGGAAGGCGGCATAGGCCAGCCCACCGGCAAAACCGCGCTGCAGACCACGAATCAGGACGTCGGCAGGCTGGATCGCAACCTTCATGCAGATCTCCGAGTGGGGGCGGCCATCAGATGGCGCTGTCGACGCCGTTGCCGATACGGCAAGTTCTGAACGATATATAAAGGGTGCCACACAAGTCGTGTCTATAATATGACAGATGAAGCCTTGCAAAATATAGGCAATTACCGAAAATATGGCAGAAACGTGCTAAATTTCAAATTTTGAAACAGTTCATGACTATGTCGATTCCGATAAAATCTTAATCTCATTATGTTCGGGGTGGCATGTGCTTTGCGTATAGGCTATTCGTCAGCCAAAGGGGCTCGGAGGGCTGACTGCTCATTTCGAGATCAGGCGGAGTAGGGAATGCATCTAAAACCCCATGACGGCGCTCGATTCCTAGGCAATGCTTTCAATGGAGATCACCCCGACGGCCCTCGCCGTCTCGATGTCGAATCAGCCGCTGCGCGGGCGCCGGTGTCGCAACTCGATCTCGCCCGCATGGTCGAGCGGGTCAGCCGGCGCTTTCTCGACTATCTCAGGCTCGAGCTGACCAAGCTCGGCGTCGACGACATCTCGCCCTCGCAGGTCATGGTGCTGTTCACCATTGGCTCCGGCGAGATCGCGGTGCGAGATCTGCTCGATCGCGGCCATTATGTCGGCTCGAATGCCTCGTATAATCTCAAGCAGCTGGTCGAGAGCGGTTATCTGGATCGGGGGGCCTCGCCGCGCGACCGGCGCCTTGCCCGCATCTCGCTCTCGCCAAAGGGCCAGCTTCTCGTCGAACGCCTGAAGCTCCTCGATGAGACCAGCCAGTTCGGCCAAGGGCAGGATATCGACACCGAGGGCGACCTCCAGACCACCCACGACACGCTGCGCCGCCTCGAACAATGGTGGGGCGACGCGCTGCGCTATGGCGGGATCCTGCTGGCCTCATGCACGTCCTATTCGTTCATCGTTCAGGATCTGGTCAGTTCGCTCACCTGATCCAGCGCCTCGTCGCCGAAGGCGGCGAGGTCACGCTGGTGACGGAGCGGCCGGAGCCGGAGCGCCCAGGGGTGAGGCAGATCGCCTATTCCGTGGGCGAGCCTGCGACCACGCACGCCACATTGGCGGCGACCGACTATCATGTCCGCACTGGCGAAGCGGTTGCTGCTGAATTGAGCAGATTGCATCGGCACGATCGACCGGACGTCATCCTCGGCCATGTCGGCTGGGGCGGCATGCTCTTCGCCAAGGATGCGATGCCGGGTGTGCCGCTGATCGGCTATTGCGAGTATTTCTACAACGCTGCCGGCTCTGATCTCGATTTCGACCCGGGCTTCATCGTTCCGGAGGCCGAGCGGCGGCGCATCCGCATGCGCAACGCCGCCCAGCTGGTGACACTGCAGACGCTCGATTTCGCTTATGCGCCGACCCGCTGGCAGCAGCAGCAATACCCTCGCGCGCTGCAGCAGCGCATCGCGGTCTGCCATGACGGCATCGATATCCACTTTTGCCGACCGGATGCGCAGGCGACGTTCACCCTGCCGGACGGGCGCGTGCTTCGCCCCGGCGACCCCGTTGTCACCTTCGCCGCCCGCGATCTCGACCCTTATCGCGGCTATCCGCAGTTCATGCGGGCGGCGGCGCGGATTGCACAAGAGCGGCCCGATGTGGTGTTCGTCGCGGTCGGCGGCGACGGCCCGGGCTATGGCCGCCCGCGTCCGGACGGGCGGCTCTGGCGCGAGGTGATGCTGGAGGAGACGAATCTCGCCGACCGCATCGTCCATTTCCCCTGGCTCGCTCATGCCGATCTCGTCAGGCTGTTCCAGGTCTCGGCCGCCCATGTCTATCTGAGCGTTCCCTTCGTGCTCTCCTGGTCGATGCTGGAGGCGATGGCCTGCGGCGCATTGATCGTCGGCTCGGCGACGCCGCCGGTGCAGGAGGTGATCCGCCATGGCGTCAACGGCCTGCTCGCGCCCTTCTTCGATGAGGCACGCTTGGCGAAGACCGTGATCGCCGCGCTCGACCGGCGGGATAAGGTGGCGCCGCTGCGCGCCGCCGCGCGCCAGACCGTGCTCGCGCGCTATGAGCGCGAGGCCTGCGTCGATCGCCAGCTCGGCTTCATCGGCCGGCTCGTCGCCGAGGACGATCTTTTGGCCGCGCAATAGCGCTGCCTATCAGCCGGCTGCAGACATATCGGCCGGTAGCGGCCCGAAGAAGCCGATGATCTGGGTGATCCGGCCGTCCTCGCCGATCACAGCGATGTCGAGGCCCTCCGGCAGTTTGGTCCCGTCGGCCTCGATCACCTGCCAGGCGAAGCGGGCGAAGCCGTGATGCTGCTGGACCGCGCTGGTCCTGACGACACGGGCGCCGGGGCGTTGCACCAGCACGCCGGCGATATGTTGGAGCAGGGCTTCTGCACCGCACGTATCCGCCCGGGGATCAGTGTAGCGGCCGTCCTGCGCCCAGACCTCCGCCAGCGCCGCGGTGCGTGCGGCTGGCTCGGGAGTGGACCAGGCCTCGCAATAGCGGTCGATGATCGCCTCGATCGACATGGTCTGCTCCCTTGATTCTGCGACACTCAGGCGTCGCGATAGTCCCAGCTGCCATGCGTCTCCAGTGCCGAGCGTACCGAATTGGCCAGAAAACAGTTGGCATGGGCATCGTGATGCAAAGCTTCGAAGGCGGCCTCGTCCGGCGCCTTCGGCCCGCTGAAGACGACATGCGGCTTCAGCGTCACCGCCGCGACCCATTCCTTGCCGTCGGCGTTCTTCGCCATCGCGCCCTCGGCGGCGTCGGCATAGCTGTCGACCCTGTAGCCGCGCAGCGCTGCCAGATTGAGGAACCAGAGCATGTGGCAGCTCGACAAGGCTGCGACATAGGCTTCCTCGGGATCGACATTGGCCGGGTTGGAGAAGGGCACGCGCACCACATGCGGCGAGCTCGATGCCGGCACCTCCAGCCCACCGTCGAAGCACCAGAGATGGGCGCGGCTGTAGCGGTTGTCGAGGAAGGGCTCCTCGCCGCGCTGCCAGGTGATCGTTGCGCCATGCGTTGCCATCAGCTCTCTCCCTGTTCCGAGGACGCCGCGAGCACCACCGCCCGCGTCGCCTGCAAATGCTGTTCGAGGATGGTTCTGGCCGCGGCTGCATCGCCGGCTGCAACAGCGGCGATCAACTGGCGGTGCTCGTCGGCCCAGCCCTTCTTGCGCGTGCCGGGGCCGAGCGCCTGCACGCTGAACCTGTCGATCGGCGCCCGCAGCTGGCGGAACAGGGCAAGGCTGCGCGGCCGTTCCGCCGGCCGGTAGAGCGCTTCGTGGAAGGCGATGTCGCCGGAGATCCAGCCGAGCCGGTCATCGGCATCATCCAGCGTATCCTGCAATCGCTCGAGTTCGCGCAGCGAACGCTGGTCGTGTCGCTCAAGCGCCCGCGCCAGCAGATCAGCCTCGACCATCAGCCTGAGATCGAACAGCTCGTCGATCTCCTCAGCTCGCGGCCGGCTCACGCGCGCGCCGCGATAATGCGCGACGTCGAGCAGGCCCTCGCTCTGCAACTGGGCCAATGCCTCGCGCACCGGGATCCGGCTGACGCCGTATTGCGCCGCGATCTGCTCCTGGCGAAGCAGTTCGCCCGGCTGCCAATGACCGGCATCGATCGCCTCGCGCAGGCGCTGGGCGAGGGCGGAGGCGGTCGTGGCAGCGGCGAGGCGGGTGACAATCATAGGATAATTGTATCCAAAATTTGATCGACTGCAAGCCAGGCCAATGCGCCGCTGTTGTCAGAGGCTCGCCGGCCCAGCTACAAGCTCCCCGAACGAGAGGATCGTTCGCGCATGACATTCGAGATCGCCGCTACGCCGCAGGAGGCCGTCGACCGGCTGGAGCTGCTCTACGAGCAGGCGCGGACAGCGCTGCGCAACGATTTGCAGCGCTTCTTCACGACCGCCCAGCCGCCGACGCTGGAGGAGCGGGCGCTCTATCGCTACCCGATGCTGCGCGTCACCTATGAGCCGTCCAAGCTCCCGGCGGCAACGCGGCGCGGCTACGCCAAATTCTCCATGCCGGGCATCTACTCGACCACGGTGACGCAGCCGGGCGAGTTCCGCGCTTATCTGCTCGACCAGCTCCAGCCATTGGTCGAGGAATATGGCGCGACCATCGAGACCGGGATCAGCAACCAGGAAATCCCTTATCCCTATGCGCTCGACGGCGGCGACGAGCTCGGGCGCGGCGCGGTCACGGCCGCCGAGCTCGCCCGACACTTCCCGACGCCGCTGCTGGCGCTGGTCGGCGACGAGGTCGCCGACGGCACCTTCGAGATCGTCGAGGGCGAGCCGCGCCCGCTCTCGCTGTTCGATGCGGTCCGGGTCGACTACTCACTGCGCCGGCTGGTACACTACACCGGCACCGACTGGCGCGCCGTGCAGCCCTGGGTGCTGCTCACCAACTATCACCGCTATGTCGATCAGTTCGTTCGGCTGGCCCTGGCCGAGATCGAGGCCGGCACGGCGCAGGCGCTGGTCGCTCCGGGCGGCATCCGCATCGACCGCGACGGCATCGACGTCAGCGCTGCCGAGCGGGTGATGTCAGCGCCCTGGCATCGCTTCCAGATGCCGGCCTATCACTTGATCCGCGAGAGCGGCGAAGGCGTCACTTTGGTCAACATCGGCGTCGGCCCCTCCAACGCCAAGAACATCACCGACCATCTTGCGGTGCTCCGCCCCAATTGCTGGCTGATGGTCGGCCATTGTGGCGGCCTGCGTCAGACGCAGATCATCGGCGACTATGTCCTCGCCCACGCCTATCTCCGCCAGGACGGCATCCTCGACGAACTGGTGCCGCCGGACGTGCCCGTGCCGGCCCTGGCCGAAGTCCAGGTCGCCCTGCAGCAGGCGGCGGCCGAGGTCACCGGCGAGAAGGGCGATCGGCTGAAGCAGCGCCTGCGCACCGGCACCGTCGTCACCCAGGACGACCGCAACTGGGAACTGCGCTGGAGCAAGGAACGCAAGCGCATAAACCTGTCGCGCGCCATCGCGGTCGACATGGAATCGGGCACCATCGCGGCGCAGGGCTACCGCTTGCGCGTGCCTTACGGCACCTTGCTCTGCGTCTCCGACAAGCCGCTGCATGGCGAGATCAAGCTGCCCGGCGCCGCCAACGCCTTCTATGAGCGTGCCGTCGGAGAGCATCTCAAGATCGGCCTCGCCGCGCTGGAGAAGCTGAAGGAAGCCGGCTCGTCGATCCATTCGCGCAAGCTCAGGAGCTTCGACGAGCCGCCATTCCGTTGAGCTATCCGGCGGGGCACGCCGCGCCGCTATCGGCCCAGGCCTGCATCAATTCGCCGAACTGCGCATTCGTCCCCGGCGCCGGCTGGCGACCTTTGCCGGGATGCCAAGCCCAGAGCACCAGCGTATCGCTGGTGACGTGCTTGACGATCGCGGCGAGGTCGCGGCTGCCATTGCGGTTCTGGTCCTTGAGCTGCTCGCAGATCTGTCCGAGCGTCTTGCCCTCCCAGGCCATCGAGGCCGGTGCCAGCGCCCAATGACCGTCGCCGGGTACGCCCGCAGGGTCGAAGTTCTGCTTGCCGTGACAGGTGGTGCAGGCCAGGCCGGGCGCGCCATGGCCGTCCTTGCCGCGAACCACCACCGGCTGATGCAGCCGCCTCTCATCGGTCTGGCGGGGGCGTTCCGTCGCCGGGTGGCAGTTCATGCAGCGCGGATGCTGCAGCACCTTGCCGATCTCGGTGAACAGCGCGACCGAGCGGTCGCGCTGATTGGCGATGTTGGCGAAGCTCGCCGCCGGACGCAACGTCGCAGCCGGCTGTGACGCTGGTGCTGTCTGCGCCAGCGTCAAGGCGCAGCCGAGCAGCAAGGTGCCCGCGGCAGCCCCGATGGCAAGGGCGAGGGCGCGCATCACACCGTCCCCCCGACCATCGGCAGCGACAGCGGCCGCTCGCGTCCGAGCCGCGCCAGCGCATTGGCGACCGCCGGCCCGATCGGCGGCACGCCGGGTTCGCCGACCCCGGTCGGCTTCTCGGCCGACGGCACGATCCTGACCTCGACCTCCGGCATCTCGTTGATGCGCAACGAGCGATAGCTGTCGAAATTGGTCTGGACCGGCTTGCCCTGGTCGAGCGTCAATTCCCCATAGAGGATATGGCCGAGGCCGAAGCCGATGCCACCCTCGATCTGGGCGCGGATGATGTCGGGATTGACCGCGACGCCGCAATCGATCGCGCACCAGACCTTGTGCACTCTGGGCTCGCCGCCTTCGCCGAGCGAGACCTCGGCGATCTGCGCGACATAGGAACCGAAGCTCTCGACCACGCCGACGCCGCGGGCGCGGCCATCGACCGGCCCGGGCCCGTTCCACTTCGCCAGATCAGCCACCGCCTTCAGCACATTGGCGAGGCGCGGATCCCCGCCCATCAAAGCGAGCCGCCCGGCGACCGGGTCCTGCCCGGCCTCCTGCAGCAGCCGGTCGATGAAGCACTCGACCGCATAGCCGGTATGGGTGTGGCCGACGGAGCGCCACCATAGCGTCGGCACGCCGACCGGAACGGTGTGGAGGTCGCAACGGAAATCGGCGATCTCATAGGGCAGCTCATTGGCGCCCTCGACCATCACCGGATCGATCCCGTCCTTGATCATCGCCTCGAAGGGCGAGCCCTTGAGGAAGGACTGGCCGACGATCGCGGCGCTCCATGCGGTGATCTTGCCGTCCTTCACCGCGCCGCGCATGCGGTGCAGGAAGAGCGGGCGGTAATAGCCGCCGGAGAGATCGTCCTCGCGGGTGCGCACCAGCTTGACCGGCCGGTTCGGGCCGATCGCCTTGGCCACCTCGGCGAGCTCGACCGCAAGCTCCGAGCTCGGCTGCGCCCGCCGGCCGAAGCTGCCGCCGCCCAGCATGGTCTCGACCGTGACCTTCTCCGGTCCGAGGCCGAGCACCTTGGCGATCACCTGATGGTCGATGGTCTGGAGTTGGCTGCCGAGGCGGGCGAGCGCACCTTGCGCATTCCATTCGAGATAGCCGTCGAGCGGCTCCATCGGCGCATGCGCCAGATAGGGGAAGACGAATTCGCTCTCGATGACCTTGTCGGCCTTGGCGAGCACCGCCTCGGCATCGCCATGCTTGCCGGCGAGCGTGCCTTCCGTTCGCGCCAGCCTGCGATATTCGGCGATCAGCTCGCGGCTGCCACGCTTTTCGGCGGCGCTTTCATCCCAGGTCACCTTCAGGGCTTCGCGGCCCTTCAGCGCCGGCCAGGTCCCGGTCGCGTAGACGGCGACACCCGAAGGGATCTGCTGGACATCAACGACGCCCTTCACCTTCTTCGCCGCGCTGGCATCGAAGGAGGCGACCTTGCCGCCGAAGCGCGGCGGCCGGGCGACGACGACCGTCAACATCTCCGGCGTGCGGATATCGATGGTGAACTGCGCCTTGCCGGTCGATTTGCCGGGGCTGTCGAGGCGAGGCGTTGCGCCGTCTTTGCCGATCAGTCTGAACTGCGCGGGGTCCTTGAGCTTGACCTCGGCCGGCGCCTGCAGCTTCGACGCGGCCTCGGCGAACTCGCCGAAGCGGCCCTGCTTGCCGGAGGCGTGCTTCAGCACGCCCTTCTCGATGCTGATCTCGGCGGCCGGCACCTTCCAGGCCTCGGCTGCCGCCTGCACCAGCATGGCGCGCGCCGTCGCGCCGGCCTTGCGCATCTGCTCCCAGGAATTGGCGATCGCGGTCGAGCCGCCGGTGCCCTGGATGCCGAAGGCGAGGTTGGCGTAGAGCTTGGCGTCGGCCACGGCGTGCTCGGCCCGCATCTGGGCCCAGTCGGCGTCGAGCTCTTCGGCGACGAGGGTGGCGAGGCCGGTGAACGGGCCCTGGCCGAACTCGATATGCTTGACCAGCACCGTCACCGTGTCGTCGGCGGCGATGCGGACGAAGGCGTTCGGCGCGAAGGTCGCAGCACTCCCGGGCTTGAACACCTGGGCTGCGCCGGACTGCGCCCGGCCCGCCTGCGGCAGGCTCAGGCCGATGACGAGGGCGCCGGCGCCCTTCAGGAGATTGCGGCGCGAGAGGGAGATGTCATGCGCGGTCATGGTCAGCCCTCCAGCGTGCGTGCGGCGTCGTGGATCGCGGCGCGGATGCGGACATAGGTCGCGCAGCGGCAGAGATTGCCGTTCATCGCGAGGTCGATGTCGCGGTCGGTCGGCTTGCGGATCTCCTTGAGCAGCGCGATCGCGCTCATCACCTGGCCGGACTGGCAGTAGCCGCATTGCGGCACGTCGTGCTTGATCCAGGCAGCCTGCACGGCGTCGGCCTCCTTGCCGGAGAGGGCCTCGATCGTGGTGATCTTCGCATCGCCGACCGCGGAGACCGGCATGGAGCAGGAGCGCAGCGGCTGGCCGTCCATGTAGACGGTGCAGGCGCCGCATTGCGCAACGCCGCAGCCGAATTTGGTGCCGGTCAGGCCGAGATTGTCGCGTAGCACCCAGAGCAGCGGGGTGTCGTCGTCGACATCGACGCTGTGGCGCGTGCCGTTGATTGTGATGGAATGGGCCATGGCTGCCTCTCTGGCTCGCTGGGCATGACACAGCGCGGTACCAGGGCTGCCGGATCGAGGCTCGCTCGAAGGCCCGTTCTGACATATCAGAAGGCGGGCGGTGATCCGTCGTCTTGGGTCGCGCGACTAGACGAGTTAGACGTTTTGCGTCTAATTAGAATGGTCGCCGACAGTTTGGATTCTGTCAAGACTGCAAATGAGCGACCGCAGCGAAAGTTCCGTAGCGTCCGGCGAGGACGGCAAAGGCCGCATCGAGCAGATCGCGGAGGCGGCGCTGCGCCTCTTCGCCCGCTATGGCTACAAGCGCACCTCGATGGACGACATCGCGCGTGAGGCCGGGGTCGCCCGCGCCACGCTCTACCTCCACTTCAAGGGCAAGGACGACGTCTTCCGGGCGATGCTCGCGGGCCTCGGCGGCCAAGTCGAGACACGTTGCCGCGAGGCGCTGGCGACGCCGGGTCCGTTCGCGCAGCGGCTGGCTGCGCTGATGGAGGCTCATCACGGCGCCGCCTACAGCGCCTTCAGCGCCGGCGAGCATCTCGGCGAGCTCAAGGCGGTGATGGTCGCGATCGCGGGATCGGAGCTTGCCGCTTTCGAAGCGCTCTTCGTCCGTTTCGCCAGCGAGCTGTTTGAAGACGCCGCCGCACGGGGCGAGATCGCGATCACGCGTAGCGGCCTGTCGCTGAACAGCCTGATCGCAACGCTTATGCGCGCCGCAGCCGGCGCGAAATATGGCGAGCAGCCTACTTGCGAGATCTATCTCGTGCGGTTGGGCGAGATCGCGGCGGTCTTCGCGGCAGCGGTCGCTCCGGATGCAGCGCGGCGGGACTGATGCAGCGGCAGATTGGTCTTTAGGCATAGGCCTTTCGTCTAGCGACGGGTGCTTCACGGGTTGGTATGGGGTTTTGCGCACACCCGCGCCGTTGACATGGGCGTTATGCGCGGTGCAGCATGCCGCCCGGGAAACGAACAATCGAGCAACGGGTAAGGTTAGCTAGGGATGTCTGAGGATACTATTCTCTCGACCTCAGGCCTGACGAAAGAATTTGCCGGCTTCACGGCTGTCAATGGCGTTGATCTGAAGGTCCGGCGTGGGTCGATTCACGCTTTGATCGGGCCGAATGGGGCGGGCAAGACGACTTGCTTCAATCTTTTGACCAAGTTCCTGCCGCCGACGCGGGGGCAGATCGTCTATAACGGCCGCGACATCACCGGCGAGAAGCCGGCGGAGATCGCTCGGCTCGGTCTGGTGCGCTCCTTCCAGATCTCGGCGGTGTTCCCTCAGCTCTCGGTCAAGACCAATGTGCGGGTCGCGCTGCAGCGCAAGCGCGGCGACAATTTCGACTTCTGGCGTTCCGAGCGGGCGCTGTCTCCGCTCGACGCCGAGGCGCTGCGCCTGGTCGATGCGGTCGGCCTGTCGAGCTTCGCCGAGCTGCCGGCGGGCGAACTCTCCTATGGCCGCAAGCGCGCGCTCGAGATCGCGACGACCCTGGCGCTCGATCCCGAGATGCTGCTGCTCGACGAGCCGATGGCCGGCATGGGCCGCGAGGACATCGAACGGATCGAAGCGCTGATCCGCAAGGTCTCAGCCAACCGCACCATCCTGATGGTCGAGCACAATCTCTCGGTGGTCGCTTCGCTGTGCGACCGCATCACCGTGCTCGCCCGCGGCCAGGTCCTGGCCGAGGGCGATTACGCCACCGTCTCGAAGGATCCGCGCGTGGTCGAAGCCTATATCGGATCGGGAGTCGGCCATGGCCACTGAGGCAGTGCTGGAGCGGCCGGCTGTGGCGGGCGGCAAGCCGCTGCTGGCGGTTCGCGGGCTGGAAGCCTGGTATGGCGAGAGCCATGTCCTGCATGGCATCGATCTCGATGTCGGCGAGGGCGAGGTGGTGACGTTGCTCGGGCGCAACGGCGCCGGCAAGACCACGACGCTGAAATCGATCATGGGCGTGATCGGCAAGCGCAAGGGCTCGATCACCTTTGCCGGGCAGGAGACGGTTCAGCTGCCTTCGCGTACCATCGCCCGGCTCGGCATCGGCTATGTCCCGGAGGAGCGCGGCATCTACTCGACCCTGTCGGTCGAGGAGAACCTGATGCTGCCGCCGCAGGTGAAGCCGGGCGGGCTCCCCGTCGAGCAGATCTTCACGCTCTTCCCCAACCTGAAGGAACGGCTGAAGAGCCAGGGCACCAAGCTCTCGGGCGGCGAGCAGCAGATGCTGGCGATCGGGCGCATCCTGCGCACCGGCGCCAACCTGCTCCTGCTCGACGAGCCGACGGAAGGGCTCGCGCCGGTGATCATCGATCAGATCGGCGCGACCATCCGCATGCTCAAGCAGAAGGGCTTCACCATCGTCCTGGTCGAGCAGAACTTCCGCTTCGCCCAGACCGTCGCCGACCGCCACTACGTCGTGGAGCAGGGCAAGGTCGTCGACATGATTCAAAATGCCGAACTCGACGCCAACATCGACAAGCTCCACACCTATCTCGGGGTGTGACGCAGGGCGTCCAACAAGAACCGTCGAATTCCAGAGATTCCCAGGGAGACAACCATGATGCTCAAGACATTGCTCGCGGCCACGGCGCTCGGCGCGCTGATGGCGGCGCCGGCGCTGGCGCAGCAGATCTCGGTCAAGGCCGGCGTGCTGAACGACCGCTCCGGCATCTATGCCGACCTCTCCGGCGAGGGTTCGGTGATCGCCGCGCGCCTGGCGGTCGAGGACTTCAAAGCTGCCGAGAAGGGCATCAAGGTCGAGATCGTCTCGGCCGACCACCAGAACAAGCCCGATGTCGGCTCGACCATCACCCGGCAATGGTATGACCAGGACGGCGTCGACCTGATCTTGGACGTGCCGACCTCCTCGGTGGCGCTGGCGGTCAGCCAGATCACCAAGGACAAGAACAAGATCCTGATCAACTCCGGCGCCGGCACCTCGGACCTCACCGGCAAGGCCTGCTCGCCGAACACCGTCCACTGGACCTACGACACCTACGCCCTCGCCCAGGGCACCGGCGGCGCCATGGTGAAGGCCGGCGGCGACAGCTGGTTCTTCCTCACCGCCGACTACGCCTTCGGCCATGCGCTCGAACGCGATACCGCGGCCGTCGTCACCAAGGCCGGCGGCAAGGTGCTGGGCGCGGTGCGCACGCCCTTCCCGGGCACGGACTTCTCGTCCTTCCTGCTGCAGGCCCAGGCTTCGAAGGCCAAGGTCATCGGCCTTGCCAATGCCGGCGGCGACCTGACCAACTCGGTCAAGCAGGCCAGCGAGTTCGGCATTACCCAGGGCGGCCAGAAGCTCGCCGGTCTCCTGACCTTCGCCAGCGACGTGCATGCGCTCGGGCTGCAGGCGGCGCAGGGCCTGGTGCTGACCGAATCCTTCTACTGGGATCGTGATGACGGCACCCGCGCCTTCTCCGAGCGCTTCGCCAAGCTGAACGGCGGCAAGAAGCCGACCATGGTGCAGGCGGGCGTCTATTCCGGCCTGCTGCACTATCTGAAGGCGGTCGAAGCGGCCAAGAGCAAGGACTCCGCCGTGGTCATGGCCAAGATGAAGGAGATGCCGACCGACGATCCGCTGTTCGGCAAGGGCTCGATCCGCGTCAACGGCCGCAAGATGCATTCGATGTATCTCTACGAGGTCAAGAAGCCCTCGGAGTCGAAGGGCCCGTGGGACTATTACAAGCAGATCGCGGTGCTGTCGGGCGAGGAAGCCTTCCAGCCGCTCGCCGAGACCGGTTGCTCGCTCGTCAAGTGACGACGGGCTGAAGATAGTCCGCATGACATCTCTTTCCGGGGCCGCAGCCGGCCCCGGACCAGTTTTCACGGAACGGTCGATCCGATGTTCGAACTTCTAGGCGTGCCGCCGCAGGCGCTGTTCGGCCAGGTCCTTCTCGGCCTGATCAACGGCTCGTTCTACGCGATCCTGTCGCTGGGGCTGGCGGTGATCTTCGGCCTGCTCAACATCATCAACTTCACCCATGGCGCCCAGTACATGATGGGCGCCTTCGTCGCCTGGATGTGCCTGAACTATCTCGGCATCAACTACTGGGCGGCGCTGCTGCTCGCGCCGGTCGTGGTCGGCGCCACCGGCGTCGTGATCGAACGGTTCCTGCTCAAGCGCATCGCCCATGTCGACCATCTCTACGGCTTGCTGCTGACCTTCGGCCTGGCGCTGATCATCCAGGGCCTGTTCCGCAATTATTACGGCTCCTCCGGCCTGCCCTACGGCATCCCGCCGCAGCTTACCGGCGGTACCAATCTCGGCTTCATGTTCCTGCCGACCTATCGCGGCTGGGTCGTGGTCGCCTCGCTCATCGTCTGCCTCCTGACCTGGTTCATGATCGAGAAGACCAAGCTCGGCGCCTACTTGCGCGCTGCGACGGAGAACCCGACCCTGACCCAGGCCTTCGGCATCAACGTGCCGCTGCTGGTCACGCTGACCTACGGCTTCGGCGTCGCACTCGCTGCCTTCGCCGGCGTGCTCGCCGCGCCGATCTACGCGGTCAACCCGAACATGGGCGCCGACCTGATCATCGTCGTCTTCGCCGTCGTGGTCATCGGCGGCATGGGTTCGATCATGGGCGCGATCGTTACCGGCTTCTCGCTCGGCCTGATCGAAGGCTTGACCAAGGTGTTCTACCCCGAGGCGTCCTCGACCGTGATCTTCATCATCATGGTGCTGGTGCTGCTGGTGAAGCCCGCCGGCCTGTTCGGCCGCACCGCTTGACGACGCAAGGACCAACGACATGACCGACCTTGCTTCCAGCGATACCCCGTCCGCCGCCGTCGTCGCGGAGACTGACGACAGCGCCGCGCGCCTGCATCGCAACCTCTTCATCGCGATCGCCGTTCTGCTCGCGGTCGCACCCTTCGTCGCCTATCCCGTCTTCGTGATGAAGGTGCTGTGCTTTGCGCTGTTCGCGCTCGCCTTCAACCTGCTGCTCGGCTATGGCGGCCTGCTCTCCTTCGGCCACGCCGCCTATTTCGGCATGGCGAGCTATGTCAGCGCCTACACCGCCAAGCACTGGGGCCTGACGCCGGAGCTGGCGATCCTGCTCGGTACAGGCGTCGCCGCCCTTCTCGGCCTCGTCTTCGGAGCGCTCGCCATCCGCCGCCAGGGCATCTACTTCGCCATGATCACCCTCGCGCTGGCGCAGATGGCCTTCTTCTTCTCGCTGCAGACGCCGCGCTTCACCGGCGGCGAGGACGGCATCCAGGCGGTGCCGCGCGGCAAACTCTTCGGCCTCTTCAGCCTTGCCGACGACCGCGCGCTCTATTGGCTCGTCGCCGCGATCTTCATGGGCGGGCTGCTGCTGATCTACCGGATCATTCACTCGCCCTTCGGCCAGGTCTGCAAGGCGATCCGTGACAACGAGCCGCGCGCCATCTCGCTCGGCTACCGCGCCAGCCAGTACAAGCTCGCCGTCTTCGTGCTCTCGGCCGGGCTCGCAGGGTTAGCCGGCGCCACCAAGGCGATCGTCTTCCAGCTGGCGTCACTGACCGACGTCTATTGGACGATGTCGGGCGAAGTCGTGCTGATGACGCTGGTCGGCGGCCTTGGCACCGTCTTCGGCCCGATCGTCGGTGCCGCGGTCATCGTCGCCATGCAGAACTATCTCGCCGGCCTCGGCTCCTGGGTCCTTGTCGTCCAGGGCGTGATCTTCGTTGCCTGCGTCCTGCTCTTCCGCGAAGGCATCGTTGGCGTCATCGCAAAATGGATCAAGAAGCCGCTCTGAGGGAGATGGCTACCGGCTGAGCAGGTAGTCCGCCACAGCTGCCCGGTCCGCCGCGCTGAGGCCGGCGGGCGGGCTCATCCAGCCGCTGGGCACGACCGCATCGGGATCGGCGAGATAGCCGAGCAGCCGTTCGCGATCCCAGGTGAGCCCCTGCGCCCGCACGGCCTTGAACGCCGGCGAGTAGTCGAAACCCGCGGCCGAACCGAGCACGCGCCCGCGGAGTTTGGCGAGGTCCGGCCCGGCCATGCCGGTTTTGGCGGGATCGAGGCTGTGGCAGGATTGGCAGGCCTTGAACACGGCCACACCCTCCTGCGCCCAGGCCGCGCCGGTTGTTGCCAGCCCGAGCGCGACGAGTGCCGCCGCGAAGGCTCCCCTCACGCCGGCTTCACCGTCTGGATGCGCACCAGCCGATTGGTGCCGCTCTCGCCGCCCCAGGCTTCGCCGCTGCGCCCGTCCATCTGGCGAACATTGGCGCCGGGCTTGTCGCTCGGGAAGCTGTCGAACGCCTCGTTCAGCGGGTCGAAGCGGACGATGCTGTTGAGGGCGAAATCGGTGAGCCAGACCTTGTCGGCATCGTCGACATAGACCGAATAGGTCCGTGGCTTGTTGCCGGGCAGCTTCCAGCCCTTCCAGCTGCCGCTCTCGGTGTCGAAGGACGAGACCTGCCCGGAATTCCACTCGCTGACCCAGATCCGGTTCTTCGAATCCGACCAGACACGGCGCGCGCCCTGGCCTTCCGTCGGCGGGTCGACAACGGTGAAGCTGCCGCTCTGCGTGTTGATCCTGGCGATGTAGTTGCCTGCGAGCGAGGCGAACCAGATCTCACCCGCAGGCGTTCGCGTCATGCCGTAGGGGCCGGCGCCGCGCGGCGCGTCGAAGATGTCCATCTTGCCCGACTTCGGATCGAGCCGTCCGACGATGCCGTTCTGGCCGGTGAACCAGAGCATGCCGGCCTTGTCGAATACCGGCGTGTTGAGATTGGCGCGCTCGCGGCCTTCCGGCAGCTTGAACAGCTCGACCTTGTGCGTCTTGTCGTCGATGCGGGCGATGGCGTTCTGCCCGCCTTCGGTGACCCAGGCGGCGCCGTCCGGCCCGCGCACCACGCCATGCGGGGCTGCGCCGTCGCCGAGCGGGATCACCTTGGTCTGGCCGCTGCGCGGATCGAAGCGGCCGAGCACGCCGTTTCGCTGGCCGCAGACCCAGATCGTGCCGTCGCCGGCATCGGTGACGTCACGCGAGCCCTTGATCTCCGGCACTTCGAAATAGGTGACGATGAACGGGCTGCCGGGCTTGGACTGGCCGGTCGCCTCGGCGCTGCGCAGGATCAGATTCGGCGCGGCGAGCCCGGCAAGGCCGAATTTCAGGAACGAACGGCGCAGCATCGGCGTCTCCTTTCGTTGTCGGCGGCGGATCATCTGCCTCAGGATCAGAGGCGTAAACCGACAACATCGTGAAACTGTGGCTAGGGCCGGGCGGTTCCCTCTGCTTGCTCTAGCGCTGCCGCTGGATGCCTTCGGGCAGTGCCGAGACGCGCGCCATCTCGCCGCTGCGGAACGCCGCGGGATCGGCGAGATAGTCCTGCGCCATCGCCATCGCGTCGACCCCCCAGAAGATCTCGCCGTCGATCACCAGGCTCGGCACGCCGAAGACGCCGGCAGCGACTGCGTCCTCCGTCGTTTGGCGCAGGCGATCCTTGACCCCCTGCTCGCCGATCAGAGCCAGCGCATCAGGGCGGCCAGCGGCGTTGGCGACCTGCTGCAGCACCTGCGGGTCGTTGGCGTCGCGCCCTTTGCCCCAGACCAGGCGGAAGGCGGCCACCACCGCCGCCTCATTGGCTTCGAGTGCGGTCAGCAGGCGCAGCATGGCGAGCGGGTTGAAGGGGTGGGCTGGAGGAAAGCGGAAGGGCAGGCCCAGCGTCTGCGCCAGATGCGTCGCGAGCCGGTAGGTGTGGACGCGCTTGGGCGCGATCTCCGCCGGCCCGAGTTGTCCCCAGGCCTTGAGCACCGCGCCGAAGACGATCGGCTTCAGCACGACCGGCCGGTGGACCCTGATCTGGTCCAGCCGCGGCAACGCCAGATGCGCGAAGGGCGAGATGATGTCGAAATACCAGAAGGCGGGTTGAGACACCGTCGGCTCACTTGACCAGCTTGAGGGCGGCGCGGAACTGCGGGTGCTCGGCCGTGCGCAGCCATTCGAACACGACCGCTTCGGTGGTGACGATCTCGGCGCCGTGCCGCTCCAGGCGGCGCAAGCTCACCTCCTTGCTTTCCGGTGCGCGCGAGCCGACCGCGTCCTGCACCACGAAGACGCGGCGCTTGTTTTCGAGCAGCGAGAGTGCGGTCTGGCCGAAGCAGACATGCGCCTCGCAACCGCAGAGGATGAGGTCGTCATCGCCGGCGATGGCGTCGATGAAATCAGGGGTGCCGCAGGCATCGAAGCTCATCTTGGCGATGGCGGGCGCGGCGTCGGCCAGCTCGGCGACCGTCGCGCCAAGACCTGCCGGGTTCTGCTCGGTCATCACGATCGGCACCTCCAGCAGCTTCGCCGCCGCGACCAATCGGCTGGCGTTGGCGACAAGCCGCGGCCCGTCATGGATCGCCGGCATCAGGCGCGCCTGGAAATCGATGATGATGAGGCGGGACCGGTTGACGTTCATCAAGGGCATCGGCGTCATCTCCGCAGGAGCCGGTCGAGCTCGGTTTCGACATGGCGCTCCATCAGCACGCGCGGCGATGTCCCGAACATGCGGATGCGCCGCGTATGCGCCAGCAGCAGCACGCCGGAAGCATGGGCGAAGGCGTCGGCCATGATCAAGTCAGCTTGCGCGGCATTGGCGCCGAGTGCGAGCGCCGCCGCACGGATTGGCGCCAGTGTCGCCTCCAGCGCTTCGTTCAAGGCCCTGTCGCGCTCGCGGCCAAGGCCGTGCGGGCGCATGCCGCCGCGGAACAGGTAGAAGCCGAGATCGAGATCACGCGGGTTTGCCGCATAGAAATCGAAGAAGGCGAGGGCGGCCGCGCGGAAATGGTCCGCCGGGCTGCCGGCAGCCGCGACCGCCGCATCGACCGCCTCCTGCAGCGTCGCGATCGAGCGGCCGAGCACCTCGGCATAGAGCGCTTCCTTCGAGTCGAAATGGAAATAGAGCGCTGCCGGCGTGTAGCCGGCCTCGGCCGCGATCGCCCGCAGCGAGGCGCCACCCAGCCCCTCGCGCTCGAACACGGCGCGAGCGGCAGTGACGATGCCCTCGCGTTTCGCGTCCGTCGCGGCATAGCGGCCGCGCTTCCGGCCAGCCGTTACCTCGCTCACTCTGGAATGCCTCCAAGCCTCTTGACGAAAATCTAACGACGTTCAATTTTAACGGCAACAACCTTTCAGGAGGAGGCTAGCATGCTGATGGACGCCGCCGGCTATCGCGAATCCCTCCGCGCCTACCACCCGCGCGTCTTCGTCGGCGGGCAGCGGGTCGAGAGCGTCGCCGACGAGAAGCTGCTGCTGCCAGGCATCAACGGCATCGGCGTGACCTATGATCTCGCCCATGATGAGGCCTACCGGCCGATCATGACCGCGGTGCAGGGCTCGTCGGGCCGTACCGTCAACCGCATGCTGCATATCGACGCCTCGTCCAGGGACCTGCTCGCCAAACTCGAAGCGGTCCGCCTGGTGTGCAAGATCTCAGGCTGCGCCCAGCGCTACCTGACACATGACGCCTTCAACGGCATCCTGCAGGCGACGATCCGGGCCGACGCCAATCATGGCACCGAATACACCCAGCGCTTCCTCGCCTATATGCACCGCATCCAGGAGGAGGACCTGACCTGCGGCGTCGCCATGACCGACGCCAAGGGCGACCGTTCGCTGCGGCCGGGGCTGCAGGCCAATCGCGATACCTACGTCCACATCAAGGAGCGCCGACGCGACGGTATCGTCATCCGCGGCACCAAGGCGATCGTCACCGGCGCGCCCTATGTCCACGAATTCCTGGTGATGCCTTGCCGCACCCACGGCGAAGGTGACGAGGATTTCGCGGTTTGTTGCGCCGTCCCTTGCGACTCGGAGGGGATCACCATCGTCGCGCGCCCGGCTGGGCGGCCTGGTGATCCCGCCGCGAAGTTCTCGGCGAAATATGGCCAGTCGACCGGCGCGGTGATGTTCGACAACGTCTTCGTGCCCTGGGATCGCGTGTTCATGGCCGGCGAGACCGAGGAGGCCGGCTATCTCACCACCAGCTATGCCACCCATCACCGCCATAGCTGCATTGCCGCCCGGGCCGGTTTCGGCGACCTGCTGATCGGCGCCGGCGCACTGATGACCCACGCCAACGGGCTCGATGCCGACAGGCATTCCCATGTCCGCGAGCAGCTCGTCGAACTGATCACCATCACCGAAAGCTTCTTCGCCTGCGGCGTCGCGGCCTCGGTCTACTGCAGCAAGGATATTTCGGGCGTGGCGATGCCCGACGCAGTTTTCGCCAATATCGGCAAGCTGCTGCTGGCTACCAAGATCTACGACATGCACCGCATCGCCCATTACGTCTCCGGCGGCCTCGTCGTCGCCCTGCCCGGTCCGGACGAGGACCACAACCCCGAGACCTCGGCCTCGCTCGCGGCCGTGCTGACCGGGCGGCCGGACATCCCCTATGAGCAGCGCGCCGAGGTCGCCCGCTTCATCGAGGACCTCACCGTGTCCAAGGAGGCCGGCTGGTATTCGGTGATCTCGCTGCATGGCGGCGGCTCGCCCGAGGCGATGAAGCGCGAGATCTGGCGCAACTATCCTGTCATGGAAAAGGTCGCGCTGGTCGAGAGCCTGCTCGATCGCGGCGTGCTCGCCGACGGTTCTCGCGTCAGCAAGCAGCCCGGCCGCTGCTGCGTCACCGGCTGCGAGGTGCCCGAACGCGTGACGACGCAGGAGGCGGCGGAATGACCGTGAACGCTCACGCCACCCATCAGGTCCTCAACCAGGCCAGGCCGGCGACCGGCTGGAATGCCTTCTCCGGCGATGCGGTGCTGCAGGGCATCGTCGCGCGCGGCGCGCCCTGGGTCGCGGAGAAGGCGGCGGCTCTGGGCGCCCAGGCCGGTGATGCAGAGGTGCAGGAGCTCGCCCGGCTTGCCAACCGCCATGGGCCGGAGCTCCGGACTCATGACCGCTACGGCAATCGCATCGACTGGATCGAGTTCCACCCGGCCTGGCATGAATTGATGGGCCTCGCCTTCGCCCATGAGGTGCCGTCGCTCGCCTGGACGACGCGCGAGCCGAACAGCCATCTCGCCCGCGCCGTGCTGTCTTATCTCTGGAACCAGATCGAGCACGGGACGGGGTGCCCGACCGGCATGACCTATGCCGCCTTTCCCGGCCTCGCCCAGCCGGAGTTTTCGCTCTGGCGGGAAAAGATCACCTCGGGCCGCTACGACAGGCGCCCGCTGCCGGTCGCGCAGAAGACCGGCGCCAGCATCGGCTATGCGATGACCGAGAAGCAGGGCGGCTCGGACCTGCGCCAGACCCAGACCACGGCGCAGCTTCTCGAGGATACGCCCGAGGGCCGAGTCTACCTGATCACCGGGCACAAATGGTTCTTCTCGGTGCCGCAATCCGATGGGTTCTTCACCCTGGCGCGGACGGAAAGCGGCGTCTCCTGCCTGTTCTGCCCGGGCTTTCTGCCCGATGGCAGCCGCAACCGGCTGCAGATCCAGCGCCTCAAGGACAAGGCCGGCAACCGCTCCAATGCCTCCTCCGAGGTCGAGTTCCGCGAATGCCTCGGCTGGCTCGTCGGCGAGGAGGGCGCTGGGATCAAGGAGATCCTCAGCCACGCTCATCTCACCCGGCTCGATTTCGCCGTCGGTTCGGCCGGGCTGATGCGCCAGGCGCTGACGCTGGCGCTCAACCACACCCAGTCGCGCCGCGGCTTCGGCTCGTCGCTCGCCGAGCAGCCGATGATGACCAACATCCTCGCCGATCTCGCGATCGATTCGGAAACCTCGACGCTGATGGCCTTCCGCGTCGCTGCCGCGACCGATGCGATGGAAACAACCGAGCAGGAGCGCCATCTCGCCCGCGTCACCACCCCGCTGGCGAAGTTCTGGAACTGCAAGCGGGCCGCCGCCTTCGTCGTCGAAGCCCTGGAATGCCATGGCGGCAACGGCTTCATCGAGGAGAGCCCGATGGCGCGGCTCTATCGCGAAGCGCCGCTCAATGCGATCTGGGAGGGCACCTCGAACATGATGTGCATGGACGTGCTGCGCGCCTTCAACCGCGATCCGTGCACCAAGGAGGCCTTCATGACCGAGGTCGGCCAGGCACGCGGCGCCAACCGGGCCCTCGATCGCTGGCTCGACCGGCTCGGCGACGAGGCTGCCAAAGAGCGCAACGATGACGGTCATGGCCGCCGGCTCGCCAATCTGATGGCCTATGCGCTGCAGGCCTCGGAGCTGAGGAAGCATGCCGACGAAGCGGTGTTCGAGACCTTCTGCCGTTCGCGGCTCGACGCGGACTGGGGCTATGTCTTCGGCACGCTCGATCCCGCACCGGAGCTGGCGGGGATCGTGCGGCGGGCGACTGTGGCGCAGGGCTGAAATTCGACTGCCGCTGTCTTCTCAGGGCAGGTTCTCGCGCAGGACGATCTCGATGCCGGGTCGCGCCGTGCCTTCCGCCGCCGGCCGCCCGGCGCGTAAGTTTGCGAAGATCGCGACACAGCTCATCAGCGTCGCCAGCGGCTGCTGGGTGATCACCGCATCCATGGTGCCGTCGACCAGCAGGCCGCGCGTTTCTGGCGTCAAGCCGTGGCCGACGAAGACCACATCCTGCCGCCCGGCCTCCTTCAGCGCCCGGGCGATGCCCTCCGGCCCGCCACCGATATTGTAGATGCCGGCGAGGTCCGGATGCTGGCCGAGCAGGGTCTTGGTCTGGCGGTAGTTCTTGGCTTCGTCGTCATGGCCTTCGCGCAGGCCGACGACCTCGATGTCGGGATAAAGCTCCTCGAACAGGTGCAGGAAGCCCATCTCGCGCTCCTCATGGGCGCGGTAGCTGAGGCTGCCAGCGATCATCGCGACCTTGGCGCGGCGCGGCCCGATGAAACGGGCGATGAGCTGGCCGGCGGTGCGCCCGGCGGCGCGGTTGTCGAGGCCGACATAGGCGGCGCGGGCGGTGTTGGCGATGTCGGAGATCAGCGTCACGCTCGGCACGCCGCGCTCGGCGAGGGCGTCGACCGCCTCGCGCACGGTCGGATGCTCCAGCGCCATGAAGGCGACGCCGTCGACCTCGCGGCTGATCCGCCTGAGCTCATGGGCGAGCAATTCCGGCTTGAAGCTCTCGATATGCTCGACCCTGGCGCGCATATTGAACGACGCCAGCTGGTCCTGCGATCCCGCGATCAGCCGGCCGAGCATGCCGAGGAAGCGGTTGTTCCCGGCCGGCAGCAGAAAGCCGAGTCGCAAGGGGCGCAGCGCGCTCGCCGGCAGTGCGCTCTCCATGACATAGCCAAGCTCACCCGCCGCCTTCAGCACACGCTGCACCGTGGCGGGCCGCACGCCAGGCCGCTGGTTCAACACCCGGTCGACTGTCGCAGTCGAAACGCCGGCGAGGCGCGCGACGTCCTCGACCCGCGCCATCTGACGGCGACGCAATGGCGCGTTCTCCTCGTCAGGCCTGCGGATCGGCGCGTTCATTCAATCAAAAACCATCAGAAAATGAGCTTGAAGACCATCAGATGCGATTTCTATGCTGAGCGTCAAGCACTCAAGAGCGATCAAGTCGCATCAGCCGTCCAGGGAGGACATCATGACCGGACCGAGCCGCCGCACGCTCATCAAGGGCCTCGCCGCCGCCCCCGCCGCATCGCTGATCGGCATGCCGATGATAGCGCGGGCCGCCGAGATCGAGCTGAAATACGGCAACAACCTGCCGCTAAGCCACCCGCTCAACATCCGCGCCCAGCAGGCGGCCGAGCGCGTCGCCAAGGAGACCAACGGGCGGGTCGAGATCAAGATCTTCCCGAACAATCAGCTCGGCGGCGACACTGACATGCTGAGCCAAGTCCGCAATGGCGGCATCACCTTCTTCACCCCGTCGGCGCTGGTGATCGCGACTCTGGTGCCGGTCGCGGCGATCAATGCGGTGGGCTTCGCCTTCGCCGATTACGACCAGGTCTGGAAGGCGATGGACGGGCCGGTCGGCGCGCATGTCCGGGCCGCGATCGAGAAGGTCAACCTCTACGCCTTCGAGAAGATGTGGGACAACGGCTTCCGCCAGATGACCACCTCGGGCAAAGCGATCGAGCAGGCGGCCGACATGGCCTCGCTCAAGATCCGCGTGCCGGTCTCGCCGTTGTCGATCTCGATGTTCAAGGCGCTCGGCGCGGCCCCGGCCAGCCTGCAGTTCTCCGAGGTCTACTCGGCGCTGCAGACCAAGGTGGTCGACGCGCAGGAGAACCCGCTGCCGATCATCCAGGTCGCCAAGCTCTATGAGGTGCAGAAGAGCTGCGCGGTCTCGAACCATATCTGGGACGGCTTCTGGTTCATCGCCAATGGCCGCGCCTGGCGCGGCCTGCCTGCTGATATCCAGAAGATCGTGGCGTCGGCGATCAACGATGCCGGCGTCGCCCAGCGTGGCGACATCAAGAGCCTCAACGAAACCGTGCAGGCCGATCTGCAATCCAAGGGGCTTGCCTTCAACAAGACCAACCCCGACAGCTTCCGGGCCAAGCTCCGCGACGGCGGGTTCTACAAGGAATGGCAGGAGCGCTTCGGCGCCGAGGCCTGGGGCCTGCTCGAAGGAGCGGTCGGCAAGCTCGCCTGAGGCTTGCCGGGACGGATTCCGAGGACACGCCATGGACGCACACGCCGCCACCCTGCCGTCGCCGGCCATGCCGGCGACTGGCTTTGGTCGCTTCGCCGACAGGCTCGACCGCGCCGTCGGCACGGTGGTCGAGCTCACCGCGGCCGTGCTCGTCCTCGCCGAGATCATCATCCTCGGAGCGGGCGTCACCGCCCGCTACGCCTTCCACGCGCCGCTGGTCTGGTCGGACGAACTCGCCTCGATCCTCTTCCTCTGGCTCTCCATGCTCGGCGCGGTGGTGGCGCTGCGCCGCGGCGAGCATATGCGCATGACCGGGCTCGTCACCCGCGTCGGCCCGCAGGCACGCCTCCTGCTGGAGGCGCTCGCCATCACCGCGGCGATCGCCTTCCTGGTGATGATCCTGCCTGATGCGCTCGAATACGCCGAGGACGAGCGCTTCATCGTCACGCCCGCGCTGGAGATCGCCAATTCCTGGCGCGCCGCGGCGCTGCCGATCGGCATTGTGCTGATGCTGTTCGCCGCCTTCTGCCGGCTGCTGCGCTTCGGTGCCTGGAAGACCGTTGCGCTCGCGGTCGGGATCACGGTTGTCCTCGTCGTCCTGTTTTGGCTGCTCGGACCGGTTCTGAAGCCGCTCGGCAAGCTCAATCTGGTGATCTTCTTCGTTGGCGTCGTCGCGGCCAATGTCTTCGCCGGGGTGCCGATCGCCTTCTCCTTCGCGCTCGCCACCTTCGGCTATCTCTCGCTGACGACCTCAACGCCGATGGTCGTGATGGTCGGCCGCCTCGACGAGGGCATGAGCCATCTCATCCTGCTCGCGGTGCCGCTGTTCATCTTCCTGGGCGCTCTGATCGAGATGACCGGCATGGCGCGCGCCATGATCCAGTTCCTGGCCTCGCTGCTCGGCCATGTCCGCGGCGGGCTGTCCTATGTGCTGGTCGGCGCGATGTATCTGGTCTCCGGCATTTCCGGCTCGAAGATCGCCGACATGGCGGCGATCGCCCCGGTGCTGTTCCCGGAGATGCAAAAGCGCGGCGCCAAGCCCGGCGACCTCGTCGCGCTGCTCTCGGCGACGGGCGCGCAGACCGAGACGATCCCGCCCTCGATCGTGCTGATCACCATCGGCTCGGTCACCGGCGTCTCGATCGCGGCTCTGTTCACCGGCGGCATGCTGCCGGCGGTCGTGCTCGGCATCGCGCTTTGCTTCGTCGTCTGGTGGCGCAACCGGGGCGAGGATCTCAGCCACGTCACCAAATATTCGAAGCGCGAAATCGGCAAGCTCTGCCTGATCGCGGCGCCGGCCATTGCGCTGCCCTTCGTCATCCGCGCCGCCGTCGTCGAGGGTGTCGCCACCGCGACCGAGGTCTCGACCATCGGCATCGCCTATGCGGTGCTGGCCGGCATCCTGATCTACCGGCAATTCGACTGGCGCCGGCTCAAGCGCATGCTGGTCGACACGGCCTCGCTCACTGGCGCGATCATCTTCATCATCGGCTGCGCCACGGCGATGGCCTGGGGCCTGACGCAATCGGGCTTCTCGCAGGACCTCGCCAAGGCGATGGCGGCGGTCCCCGGCGGAACCTGGGGCTTCCTCGCTATCTCGATCGTCGCCTTCGTCATCCTCGGCAGCGTGCTCGAGGGCATCCCGGCGATCGTGCTGTTCGGACCGCTGCTCTTCCCGATCGCCAAGCAGATCGGCGTGCACGAGGTCCACTACGCCATGGTCGTGATCTTCGCGATGGGCATCGGCCTGTTCGCCCCGCCCTTCGGCGTCGGCTATTACGGCGCCTGCGCGATCTCGAAGATCAATCCCGACGAGGGGCTGAAATACATCTGGGCCTATGTCGCCGCCCTTCTGGTCGGCCTCGTCGTCGTCGCCGCCGTGCCGTGGTTCTCCATCGGCTTCCTCTAGGCATCTTCGCAGGAAAGCACCCATGAGCCGTCATTTTGGCCAGATCCGTCAGGCCGGCTATGTCGTCCCCGATATCGAGGCGGCGATGGACTATTGGAGCCGGGTACTCGGCGTCGGGCCGTTCTTCTACAATCCAAAAGTCCCGATCCGGAACTATCGCTACAAGGGTGAGGCCTACGAGCCGCACAACTCGGTGGCGCTCGCCAATTCCGGCCCGCTGCAGATCGAACTGATCCAGTGTCGCAACGCGGTGCCGTCGATGTACAAGGACTTCACCGACGCTGGCCATAGCGGCCTGCAACATGTCGCCTACTGGACCTCGGATTACGATGCCGACCTGGAACGGCTGCTGGCCGAGGGCTTCAAGCCGGTGATGTCGGGCGAGGTCGGCGAGCGCGGCCGCTTCATCTATTTCGACACGCACTACCATCCCGGCACGGTGATCGAGCTCTCCGAGGTCGCCGGCCCCAAGGGCGAGATGTTCCGGCTGATCCGCGAGGCGGCGGATAACTGGGACGGCAAGGAACCGGTGCGTCCCTTCCCCGACCTCAGCAAGCTCTGAAGTCTTCGCCCCGGCTCGGCGCCGCCGAAGGCGGCTTGTCCGGGACGAGCGCCATGGTGAGTATTACGACATGTCCGCTGCTGACCGCTTCACGGCCACCTACCTGATCGAGACGCCGCTCGACCCGCGCAAGGTCGCGGAAATCATGGCCGGCGAGCAGTCCAGCGGCACCTTCACCCGCGTCGCCGGCGAGACCGACGAATTGCGCGACCGCACCCGCGCCGTGGTCACCGCGGTCGAGGAGCTCGAGAGCGTCCCCGAGCCGAGCCTGCCCAATGCCTGGCTGGCGCGAAAGGGCATCGAAGGTCCCTGGCGGCGGGCTCGGATCACGCTCTCCTTCCCGGTCGACAATGTCGGCGCCAACCTGCCGACTTTGGCCTCGATCGTCGCCGGCAACCTGTTCGATCTCGGCGAGGTCACCGGCCTGCGCCTGGAGAGCATGGCTCTACCCGCCGCCTATCGCCGCCTCTTCCCGCTGCCGGCGCGCGGCATCGCCGGCACCCGCCGGGCGACCGGCGTGATGCAGGGGCCGATGATCGGCTCGATCATCAAGCCCAATGTCGGCCTGCGCGCTTATGAGACCGCCGAGCTGGTCGGCCGGCTCTGTGCGGCCGGGCTCGACTTCATCAAGGACGACGAGATCTGCGCCGATCCCGTGCACGCGCCGCTGGCCCAGCGCGTTCCGGCGGTGATGGCCGCTGTGCGCCGCCATCAGGATCGCACCGGCAAGGCGGTGATGGTCGCCTTCAACATCACTGCGGAGACCGACCAGATGCGCCGCCATGCCGAGCTGGTCGAGCGCGAGGGCGGCTCCTGCGTCATGGTCAGCCTGAACTGGTGCGGGTTCTCGGCGGTCGAGACCCTGCGCCGCTCGACCAGTCTTGCCCTGCATGGCCACCGCAACGGTTTCGGCGCGCTCTCGCGCCATCCACTGCTCGGCATCGGCTTCCAGGCCTACCAGACGCTTTGGCGGCTCACTGGCGTCGATCACATGCATGTGCATGGCTTGCAGGGCAAGTTCGCGCAGGAAGACGAGGAGGTCGTGATCTCGGCCAAGGATTGCGTCACGCCGCTGACGGATGGCATCGACGACCGCGTCCTGCCGGCCTTCTCCTCCGGGCAATGGGCGGGGACGGCGCAGCCGACCTGGGATGCGATCGGCCATGACGACCTGCTGTTCATGGCCGGCGGCGGCATCCTCGCCCATCCCGGCGGGCCGGGAGCCGGCGTCGCCAGTATCCGTCAGGCCTGGCAAGCGGTCGCGGCCTGCGTGCCGCTGAGCGAGGCTGCGAAGGGGCATAGCGAACTCGCCCAGGCGCTCACCTTCTTCGGCAAGGGCTCCGGCTGAGCATGGCTGAGGCAGGCCCCCGCTACGGCTGGTATGGCGACGACTTCACCGGCGCCACCGACACGCTCGCAACATTGGCTGAAGCCGGACAGCGTGCTCTGCTTTTCCTGCGCATCCCGACTGCCGGGCAGCTCGCCAGCGCCGGCCCGCTCGACGCGGTCGGCATCGCCGGGGCGACGCGAGCGATGGCACCGGATTCCATGTCGCGGGAGCTGGACGAGGCCGGGCGCTTCTTCGCTGCGCTCGGCGTTGGCCTGCTGCACTACAAATGCTGCTCGACCTTCGACAGCGCGCCAGAGGTCGGCAGCCTCGGCGCAGCGGCCCGTGCCTTGCGGCAGCATTTCCCGAACTCGCTGATGCCGGTGATCGGCGGCCAGCCCAATCTCGGGCGCTACTGCCTGTTCGGCAACCTCTTCGCCGCGGCGGGAGCGGGCGGCACCGTCCATCGCATCGACAGCCACCCGACCATGAGCGTTCACCCGGTGACGCCGATGGGCGAAGCCAACCTGCGGCGACATCTTGCGGCGCAGGGACTGGAGCGCGTCGCGCTTGTCGATTACCGCAGCCATGACGGCGACGGAGCCAGGAAGGCTCTCGACGCTGAGCTCGTTGGAGAGCCCGAAGCCGTACTCTTCGACGTCGCGCGTGCCGCCGATCTCGTGGCGATCGGCGCCCTGCTGCGCGAGCGCATGAGCGCAGGCCCGATGCTCGCCATCGGCGCGAGTTCGGTGGCGCAGGCCTTCGCCGGCTTCCCACAGGCTGGACAACCCGAGATGCCAAAGCTCGCGCGCCCCATCTCCGGCGGCAATCTGCTGGCGCTGGTCGGCAGCCTGTCACCGGTGACCCGCGCACAGGTGGAGCTCGCCGAGGGCTATGACGGGATCACGCTCGACCCGGCGCGGTTGACCAGCGAACCGGCTTACCTCGAAGCACTATGCGCCGAGACGCTCGCGCGTCTGGCCGAACGCAATGTCATGCTGATCACCGACAAGCCTGCCGGGACACCACTTGAGACGGGCAAGGTCGCCGCCGCGACCGGCGCACTGCTGCGCGCGATCATGAACGAGGCGAAGGTCGCGCGGCTGGTGGTCGCCGGCGGCGACACCTCGACATCCGCGATCCGCTCACTCGACCTCTGGGGCCTGTCCTATCGCTCGCCCTGCACGCCGGGCGCGCCGCTCTGCCGCGCCCATAGCGATGACCCCAGGCTCGACGGCCTCGATATCGTGCTGAAAGGCGGCCAGATGGGCACGCCCGACTTCTTCAACCGTGTCGCGGAGACGAACTGAGCCGCCTCAGGGGCAGACGTAGCCGCCCTGATTGTCGGGCACGCAGCGCGAGCCATTCGGCAGGTTGAGCGCCCCGGCACGATCGCGCCGGACATAGGCGCCGTTGGGCAAGGTGAAGCCGCCGCTCGGGTCGGTCTGGACGCGTGTGCCGTCCGGCAGCGCCAGACCGCCGGCGCCGTCGCTGACGATTCGCTTGGTCATCACGGTGGCTCCGGGCGCAGGGCCGGGAGGCGGGGCGCCAAAGCGCTGCGGCTGCGAGCAACCCGCCACGATGCCGGCGAGACCGATAGCCCCAGCCACGATGAATGCGCGTCTCATACCAATCCGCCTCCTCAATATGCCTTCATCAAATCCGCAGTGTCCGACAGGACCTGATCGGGGTCCAGCGCAACGCCGCGCGCGCGGCAGGATCGACCAGCGATTGTGCCGCTTTCATGACGAGGAGGCCGGACGCCGATGCACGGCCCGAGGATTGCCTTGCCGCCCCCTTATCCGCGACAGTTCCATCCGGGACGGAACGCCGGGAAAAGAAGCGCATGGTCGACTGGACGAAGGGGCGGGCCGAAGCACAGGCGATCGCCGAGCCCTGGACACGGCAAGGCGGGCCCGGCGGCGCCATCGTGCTGTTCGACCGCGACGGCGTGCGCGAGAGCGCCAGCGGCGGTTTTGCCGTGATCGAGCATCGCCTGCCCTTCACCCCCGATACGCAGAACCGATTGGCCTCGATCAGCAAGCATATCTGCGCAGCCCTGCTGCTGCGCGAAGGCGTGCCGTTGGAGGCCACCCTTGGCAGCTTCATCCCCGAGCTGCCCGACGCGCTGGGCGCGGTGCCGCTCGTCCGGGCGCTCGACATGACCGGGGCGCTGCCCGACATGATGGAAGCGCTCTGGCAGCAGGGCACGCCCTTCACCGCGAATCTCTCAGCCAGCGAGATATTCGCTGCCGCCTGCCGCCTGCCCGGGCTCAATGCCGAGCTCGGCACCGAGATGGCCTATTCCAATACCGGCTGGCGCCTGGCTCAGATGATCCTTGAGCGCCGGACCGGCAAGGGCGCCGCGCAGCTGGTCGAGGAGCTGATGGCGCCGGCCTCGCTGCCGATCCGCTTCGTCTCCGACGAGAGCGAGGTCGTCCCCGGGCTCGCCACCGGCTACTGGCACGACGGGCAGGGCTGGCGGCGCGGCTTCTACGGCTTCAATTTCTCGGCCTCGGGCGGCATGGCCGGCAGCGCCGCCGGGCTGGCGCGCTGGGCGGCAGGCCTGATGGCAGGGCACGAGCCTCATGCCGGCCTGTTCGACAAGCTTATCGCGCCGCGCCAGTTCGCCGACGGTAGCGAGAGCCTCTACCGGCTCGGGCTTGTCGCGACCCAACTTGGCGACACCCCGATCGTCGGCCATGGCGGCTCGCTGACCGGCTATCGCAACCACATGTTGATGGCCCCGGAGCAGGGTGTCGGCGTCGTCGTGCTGACCAATCGCGAAGAGGATGCGCTCTGGCCGGCCCTGCGCGTGCTGGCGGCGCTGACCGGCGAGGCGCTACCGAGCGATCCGGAAAGCGCTCCTGCTGGGCTCTATACGGCTGAGGACGGGCCGTTCTGGGCCGAGTTCGCGGGCGGTGCGATCAGCTTCATGGGCGGCTATGAGAAGCTCGTCTCTGATGGCGAGGGTGGTCTGTGCAGCCTGCCGGCCTATCTCGACGTCCGATTGAAGGCCGAAGCCGATGGCGCGCTGACGGGCAAGATCGGCGGCGTTGCGCGCCGGCTACTGCCCGTGCCGGCCGAGACGGCGCTGGACGAGCGCCTCGTCGGGCGCTGGCGCGATGCACGGCTCGGCGTCGAGATCGACATCCGCGCCGATGGCACGGCGTCCTGGCCCTGGGCCGGGGCGATCGGCCGCGAGACGAAGCTGGCGCCGCTGCCCGGCGGGCGAGCCCTGGCCGATCTCGCTCATGGCCCGTGGCGGCATCGACCTTGCCTCTGGCTCCAGCCGGACGGAAGCTTGCGCCTTGCCGGCCATCGTTCGCGCATCCTGCATTTCCAACGCATCGAGGGAGGCCAGTCATGACCCGTTCCCGTCTCGTCGCCGCGCTGTTCGGCACGACCGCGCTGCTGATCGCGGCCAGCGTGCAGGCGCAACCAGCGCCGAAGAACGTCCTGCGGGTCGCGCCGCATGCCGATCTCAAGACGCTCGATCCCGTCGCTGCCTCGATCGTCATCACCCGCATGCACGGGCTGATGATCTACGAGACCCTGTTCGCCTGGGACGCCAATCTCCAGCCCAAGCCGCAGATGGTCGAGAGCTTCTCGACTTCGGACGATAAGCTGAGCTGGACCTTCACGCTGCGGCCGGGCCTGAAATTCCATGACGGCCAGCCGGTGACGACGCGCGACGTGATCGCCTCGCTGACGCGCTGGATGAAGCGCGACACGATCGGCGGCAAGCTCGGCGAATACACCGAGGGCATGGAAGCCAAGGACGACAGGACCTTCGTGCTCAAGCTGAAGAAGCCGATGGCGCTGGTGCCGTTCGCGCTCGGCTCGGCGGTTGGCCAGATCCCGGTGATCATGCGTGAGGCCGATGCCGCCACCGACCCGATGAAGCCGGTGACCGAGACGATCGGGTCGGGCCCGTTCAAATTCAACCGCGCCGAATGGCGCAGCGGCGCCAAGGTCGTCTACGACAAGAACCCGGATTACGTGCCACGCTCCGAACCGGCCGATGGGCTCGCCGGCGGGCGGATCGTCAAGGTCGACCGGGTCGAGTGGCTGATCATGCCCGACGCGGCGACGGCGGCTGCCGCCCTGCAGACCGGCGAGATCGACATCTGGGAGCAGCCGAGCCAGGACCTGATCCCGGTGGTCGCCGCGGCGAAGGAGGTCAAGGTCGAGCGCTATTCCAACCTCGCCAATCAGGTGATGCTGCGGCCGAACAGCCTGCACCCGCCGTTCAACAATCCGAAGGCGCGCCTCGCTTTGGCCTATGCCACCGACCAGGCCGAGTTTTTGGCCGGCGGTTTCGGCGATGAGGAATGGTGGAAGCGCTGCGCCGCCTATTTCATCTGCGGCGCCCCGAACGGCACGCAGGCCGGCACGGACGCTTACGCTAAGCCCGACCTTGAGAAGGCGAAGCAGCTCCTCGCCGAAGCAGGCTACAAGGGCGAGAAGCTGGTGCTGACAACCAGCAACGACATCGCCGCGATCGGCCGCATGGCAGAGGTCGCCGCCGCCCAGCTCAAGAAGGTCGGCGTCAACGTCGACGTCCAGTTCTCCGACTGGGGCACCGTCACCACCCGCCAGCAGAACAAGAGCCCGCCGGACCAGGGCGGCTGGAACCTGTTCGTGACCTATGCCTCGGGCGCGACCATGCAGTCGCCGATGACCAATATCGGCACCAACATGGCCTGCGAGAAGGCCTGGGCCGGCTGGCCCTGCGACGCGGAGGCGGAGAAGCTGCGCGGCGCCGTCGTCGATGCGCCCGATGATGCCGCCCGCAAGGCAGCCGTCGAAGCCCTGCACAAGCGGCTCGCCGAGATGCAGCCCTATCGCGTGCTCGGCCAGTTCGACCAGCCCTATGCCAGGCGCGCCACCGTCTCGGGCGTGCTCGCGGCGCCGGTGATGCTGTTCTGGAACGTCGAGAAGAAGTGAGGCCGGCCAGAGCAAATATCTGGCGTTAACCGGTTCCTGACCGATTGCGGACGAGACTCGGCAGAACGATTCGCCTTCTAGTCTCGTGAGAGCGTAATGGGTCAGGTCTCGATGGGTCAGGTCTTGCAGTTCCGGTTGAAGCCGCCGGTCGTCGAGCATGACGGCGATGCGCTCGATCTCATGTCGGCGATCGACTTCGCCCTGCGCGACCTCGCCGACATCACCCCGCACATCCTGCATGAACCCAGCCGGGAGCAGGCGCGGCAATGCCGGGAGATGCTGCAGGACGCGTTCGACGCGGCGCTGCGGGCCGGCTGAGTTCGGCGGGCATCGTCCCGAACACGAGAGATATCGCGCATGCAGCCAGCCTGGGCGATCGGCCTGATGACCGGAACGGTCCTCGACGGCAATATCGACATCGCAGCCATCCGTACGGATGGTATTGCGGTCGCTGAGTTCGGGCCGTGGCGGCTTTCGCCCTATCGCCAGGAGGTCCGCGATTTGCTGGCGGAGGCGGTGCAAGCGGCGCTCGGCTGGCGTTTCGAAGGGCGGGAGCCGGCGATCTTCGCTGAGGCCGAGCGTGCCCTGACACTGGCGCAAAGCGAGGCCGTCGCCGAATTTCTAACGGCCGAGGGCATCGCCGCGAGCGAAGTCTCGGCGATCGGCTTCCACGGCCAGACCGTGCTGCATCGCGCCCCGACCAGAGAGCGCAAGGGGGATACCCGCCAGCTCGGCGATGGCGAGCTGATGGCGGGCCAGCTCGGCATCGACGTCGTCTATGATTTTCGCACCGCCGATGTCTGCGCCGGCGGCCAGGGTGCGCCGCTCGTTGCGAGCTATCATGCCGCGCTGATGCGCAGCCTTGGGGCCGGGCATGAGACCGCCGTGCTCAATCTCGGCGGTGTCGGCAATCTCAGTGCCTTCGCCGATGCTGAGCACGTCCTGGCCTTCGACACCGGCCCGGGCAATGCGCCGCTGAACGACTGGATCAAGCAGCACGGCAAGGGTGAGATGGACCGCGACGGCGCCTTCTCGCTCGCCGGCACCGTCGATGAACCCAGGCTCGCGCGGCTCCTAAAGCACCGCTATCTCTTCGCGCCCTATCCGAAATCGCTCGACCGCTATGATTTCACTGCCGCCATGGCCGAGGGGCTCTCCTTCGAGGACGGGGCGGCGACGCTGACCGCTTTCACCGCCGGCGCCGTCGGGCGCGGGCTCGACCTTCTGCCGGTTCGGCCGCGCAGGTTGATCGTCTGCGGCGGCGGGCGGCGCAACCCCGCGATCATGGCGGCGCTCAATGCCCGCACGGGCGCCGAGGCTGTCCCGGCCGAGGCCGTCGGCTGGCGCGGCGATGCGATCGAGGCGGAATGCTTCGCCTTCCTCGCCATGCGCCGCAAGGCCGGCCTGCCGATCTCGTTTCCGCTGACCACCGGCGTCGCGGAGCCGATGACCGGCGGGCGGATCGCGCCCGGGCGTTGACGGCGCGCGCCAGCGAGGGTTCAAGGGCGGCATGAGCAAGTTCGCCTTCGAGCCCCTCGCCATCCCATCCGTCGTGCTGATCCGCCCGAAGAAGTTCGGCGATGCACGGGGCTACTTCATGGAGACCTGGAGCCAGGACGCCTTCGCGGCAGCAGGGATCGACGCCGTCTTCGTCCAGGACAACCAGTCGCTCTCGGCGGCCCGTGGCGTGGTGCGCGGCCTGCATTTCCAGGCGCCTCCTGCCGCGCAGGCCAAGCTGGTCCGGGTGCTGAAGGGCGCGATCTTCGATGTCGCCGTCGACATCCGCGTGGGCTCGCCGAGCTACGGCAAGTGGTGTGCGGCGACGCTGACCGCCGAAGGCGCCGAGCAGCTCTTCGTGCCGCGCGGCTTCGCACACGGCTTCTGCACGATCGAGCCTGACACCGAGGTCACTTACAAGGTCGATGGCCTCTACGCGCCGCAGACGGAAGGCGGCATTGCCTGGAACGACCCTGAGCTTGCGATCGACTGGCCGGTCGCACCGGCCGAGGCACAGCTCTCGGGCAAGGATGCCGTCCTGCCCGCATTCGCCGGTTTCACCAGCCCGTTCCGCTACGAGGCCCAGCCGTGAAGCGCTATCTCGTCACTGGTGGCGCCGGTTTCATCGGCTCGGCGGTGGTGCGCCACCTGATCCAGAAGACGCCGCACCGGGTTCTGGTCGTCGACAAGCTGACCTATGCCGGCAACCGCGACAATCTCGAGCCGGTCTCGAACGATCCACGATTGTCCTTCCTTCAGGCCGATATCGGCGACCAGGCCACAACGCGGCAGGCCTTCACGCAATTCGCCCCCGATGTCGTCATGCATCTCGCGGCCGAGAGCCATGTCGACCGCTCGATAGACGGACCGGCAGCTTTCATCGAGACCAATATCGTCGGTTCCTTCGTGCTGCTGCAGGAGGCGCTGCGGCACTGGCGCTCGCTGGCGCCGGCGGAGCAGGCCGGCTTCCGCTTCCACCAGATCTCGACCGACGAGGTCTTCGGCTCGCTCGGCGAAGACGGGCTGTTCAGCGAGACCTCGCCCTATCAGCCCAACTCCCCCTATTCCGCCTCGAAAGCGGCCTCCGACCATCTGGCCCGCGCCTGGCACCACACCTACGGCCTGCCGGTCGTGCTCTCGAACTGTTCGAACAATTACGGGCCCTATCACTTCCCTGAGAAGCTGATCCCGCTGATGATCCTCAACGCGCTCGAGGGCAAGGAGCTGCCGGTCTATGGCTCCGGGGCCAATGTCCGCGACTGGCTGCATGTCGAGGACCACGCCCGGGCGCTCGCGCTGATCGCCGAGCGCGGCCGGATCGGCGAGAGCTACAATGTCGGCGGCTCGGCCGAGCGCAGCAATCTTCAGGTGGTCAAGGCGATCTGCGCGCTGATGGACGAATTGACGCCGGATGCCGTGATCGGCCCGCGCGAGAGCCTGATCCGTTTCGTCGCCGATCGGCCGGGGCACGATCAGCGCTATGCGATCGACGCCTCCAAGATCGAGCGCGAGCTCGGCTGGCGGCCGCAGGAAAGCTTCGAGAGCGGGCTCAGCAAGACGGTCGCCTGGTATCTGGAGAACCGCGACTGGTGGGGCCGGATCCGCTCCGGCGTCTATCGCGGTGAGCGGCTCGGGGCCGGCTGAGCTTTCTGGCACAGGCCGGCCTCCGGATGGCCGCCGGCCCGCGTCGATCATCGAAACAAACACGCGCCCCAAGCCCGGTCCCTTGCGGAAGCGGGCATCCCACCGACCCTATGCGCGTGGTCTGGCTCGCTGCGGCCTCAGGCAGCGCAGCAGGCGTGAGCTTTCGGCTTATCCTCGTACTCGTCGTGGCGCTTGACGAAGCTCAGCGTCGAATCCTCGTTGCGGCCCTTCGGAGCGCGGTCGAGGATCATCAGCGTCGCCAGCATCTCCTCGCCGCCGCGGGCGTAGCCCGAATAGGTGTGGAAGACCTCGCCGTTCTCGTCGCGGATGAAGGAGCTCAGGCCCGGCAATTCGTCATGGGCCTGTTCCGACGGCGTGCGGGTGAAGTTGTAGAGCACCGCGCCCTCGGCCAGCTCCTCCTTGGTGAAGGAGGCCTGATAGTCGAAGTTGAACGCGCTGCCGAAGGACGAGACCCAGGGCACGCTCCAGCCCATGCGCGCCTTATAGGCCTCGATCTTGGCGAGCGGCGCCCGCGAGACCATCACCAGCGTGACGTCATGGTTGTTGAGATGCGCCAACGTCCCGTCGAAATGGTCGGCCATGAAGGAGCAGCCGGGGCAGCCCGCCTCCCAGTCCGGCCCGAACATGAAATGGTAGACCACCAGCTGGCTGCGGCCGTCGAACAGCTCGGCCAGCGTCTTCTTCCCTGCAGGCGTATCGAAGACGTAAGTTTCGTCGACCTTCACCCAGGGCAAAGCGAGCCGCTCGGCATTGATCTCATCGCGCAACCGGGTGAACTCTTTCTCGCGGGCGAGCAGGGCCTTGCGCGCGTCCAGCCATTGCGAACGGGAAACCACCTGATGCTCCATCATTGCCTCCTTGCAGCATCCAGCCCCTCAGCCTAAACTCAATGCGTTGATATCAACATATCTGAACGATGTCAAAATCACTGGAAGCACCGCTCGAATCCCTCCTTCCCTTCGCCACGACGCTGCATGTGCGCGACCATTGCCTGTGCCTGCATGTCCAGCGCGCAGCGCGGGCGCTGGCGCGATTGTTCGACGAGGCCTTGCGCCCGGTCGATCTGACCAATCAGCAATTCTCCCTCCTGATGTCGCTGAACCGGCCGGAACCGCCGCCGATCGGCCCAGTCGCGAGCCTGCTCGGCATGGACCGCACGACGCTGACCGCGGCGCTGAAGCCGCTGGAGCGCCGTGGCCTCGTCGTCGTGGCTGCCGGCGAGAAGGACCGCCGCAGCCGGCTGCTGGCAATTACGCCGGAGGGAATTGCCCTGCTGGCGAAGGCCATGCCGATCTGGCAGCGCACGCATGATGCGGTCGATGCCCAGCTTGTCGACGTCGTCGAGCCGGCAAGGCTCAGGCAGGCGCTTCAGGCGGTGTCATAGCCGCGCATATAGCCTCGACCCGGTGGCCGCCATGCATCCGACAGACTAGGCTGACCCAAGGAGCAACGAATGGCGCAGATGATCTTCGTCAACCTGCCGGTGAAGGACCTCAAGAAGTCGATGGCCTTCTTCGGGGCGCTCGGCTTCTCCTTCAACCCGCAATTCACCGATGATACCGCCGCCTGCATGGTGATCAGCGACACCATCTTCGTGATGCTGCTGACCCATGAGAAGTTCATAAGCTTCTCACCGAAGCCGATCGCTGACACCAGCCAAGCACTGCAGGTCCTGCTCACGCTCTCGCGCGAGAGCCGCGAAGCGGTCGATGCGATCGTCGCGGCTGCTCTCGCCGCCGGTGGCACGACCACTGACGAGCCGACCGATTACGGCTTCATGTACGACCACAGCTTCCTGGATCTCGACGGCCATGCCTGGGGGGTGATGTGGATGGACCCGAGCGCGGTGCAGCAGTAACGGGCCGACAAGGCCAGAAACCGGCTATCTGGATTCATAGAGGCGATTCCATTCGGCAGCGGGCCTCTCCACTTGCCGCAGCAGACTTTAACTTGGGCAACCAGCTCTGAGGCCTGTGTCGAGGATCAGAGGGTCCAATCCTGAAGCTGCAATCCTGGGACTCGCGCAAACTCGTCGGTGTTGTTGGTGATGAGCGTGAGGTTGCGCGCGCGGGCCTGACCGGCGATCAGTACGTCATAGGGGCCGATCGGCGTTCCCTGTCGCGCAAGATCGGCCCGGATCTCACCGGCGACGCGGGCATCCTCGCGGTCGAAATCGAGAATGGCGAGGTCGGCGAATAGCAGCCGCAGGGTTTCGAGATTGAACGCGACCTTCTGGCTCCGATAGGCGCCATAGTAGAGCTCGTGCGTGACGACGGAGGAGACGGCCAGAGAGCCGACTTCGGCGGCTTCGACCCGCCGAAGCAACGCATCCGACCGACGCGTGAGCAAAGTGATCACCGCATTGGTGTCGAGGAGCCGGAGGGTCACGGAAAGAGCCGATCGAGATCGGGCCGATCCTGCTCCTCGCCCTGCTCGCGTCCCGAGGCCATGAAATCCGTGCTGACGCCCCGCTCGATCGCCGCGCGCAGCGAGGCCCAGGGTCGGCTTGCGTCGGGCTTTGGACGCAGGATCACAGCGTCGCCCTCGCGCGAGACCTCGACCTCGTCGACGTCGAAGCGGAAATCCTTGGGAAGGCGCACGGCTTGCGAATTGCCGGATTGGAAGACTTTCGCGATGTAGGGCATGGCGGCCTCGCGTATATACTCTGGAGTATATACTTTCGTCCGTTACTCACGACAAGTGCGGCTGGTCCGAATAGCTCATAAAGTTCGGGGGCGCGGCATTGCTGCCGCGCCCCTTTCGCGCTGTTGAGCCGGGAGGAGGGGGCTCAGCCGCGCTTGGGGGGAGACGCTGGCCAGCTCTTGATCAGCGTGTCGTAGTCGATCGTCTCGCCCTTCGGCTTCTCATTGGCGAGCTTGCGCTGCGGCGCCAGCGTGCCGGCCTTCTCGGCCTTGGCGAACCACTCTTCAGCTGTTGTCCGCGGGTTGAGCTTCGGCCCGCAATCGCCCTGCACGCCGGAACGCTCGAGCCGTTCCATCACCGAGTCCTGCGCCGCCGCGAGCGCATCCATCGCAGCCTGCGGCGTCTTGGCGCCGGAGGAGGCGTCGCCGATGTTCTGCCACCAGAGCTGGGCGAGACGCGGATAGTCCGGGACGTTGTTGCCGGTCGGGGTCCACTGCACGCGCGCCGGCGAACGGTAGAACTCGATCAGCCCGCCGAGCTGCGGGGCACGCTCGGTGAAGCTCTTGTCCCAGATGTCGCTCTCGCGGATGAAAGTGAGGCCGACATGGCTCTTCTTCAGGCTGACCGTCTTCGAGACGATGAACTGCAGATAGAGCCAGGCTGCCTTGCGGCGCTCGACCGGGGTCGAGTTCAGCAGGGTCGCCGAGCCGGCGTCCTGGTAGCCGAGCTTCATGCCGTCCTTCCAGTAGGCGCCCTTGGGCGAGGGCGCCATCCGCCATTTCGGCTTGCCGTCGGAGCTCATCACCGGCAGGCCGGGCTTGACCATGTCGGCGGTGAAGGCGGTGTACCAGAAGATTTGCTGGGCGATGGAGCCCTGCGCTGGCACCGGGCCCGACTCGCCGAAGGTCATGCCTTGCGCTTGCGGCGGGGCGTATTTCTTCAGCCAGTCGACATATTTGGTGATCGAGTAGACCGCTGCCGGACCGTTGGTGTCGCCGCCGCGCTCGACCGCGGAGCCGACCGGGCGGCAGCCCTCCATCCGGATGCCCCATTCGTCGACCGGCAGGCCGTTCGGGATGCCCTTGTCGCCATTGCCGGCCATTGAGAGCCAGGCATCGGTGAAGCGCCAGCCGAGCGAAGGATCCTTCTTGCCATAGTCCATATGGCCGAAGACCTTGGTGCCGTCGATCTCCTTGACGTCGTTGGTAAAGAACTCGGCGATGTCCTCATAGGCCGACCAGTTCACCGGCACGCCGAGATCGTAGCCGTATTTGGCCTTGAACTTCTCCTTGAGGTCTGCGCGCTGGAACCAGTCGTAGCGGAACCAGTAGAGGTTCGCGAACTGCTGCACTGGAAGCTGGTAGAGCTTGCCATCCGGCCCGGTGCCGAAGGACTTGCCGATGAAGTCGTCGACGTCGAGGCCGGGATTGGTGACGTCCTTGCCCGGGCCGGCCATCCAGTCGGTCAGATTGGTCGCCTGCTTGTAGCGGAAATGCGTGCCGATCAGGTCGGAGTCGTTGATCCAGCCATCGTAGATGTTCTTGCCGGACTGCATTTGCGTCTGGATCTTCTCGACCACGTCGCCTTCCTGGATCAGGTCGTGCGTCAGCTTGATGCCGGTGATCTCGCTGAAGGCCTTGGCCAGGGTCTTGGCCTCGTATTCATGCGTGGTGATCGTCTCCG
>JAESGM010000245.1_pt1 | contig 92537 bp, 93 predicted proteins | sample 9269721 | NCBI WGS metagenome assembly JAESGM01 (sample SAMN15720920, study PRJNA650825) | algae metagenome | isolation source: Komarekiella atlantica HA4396-MV6 and co-occurring heterotrophs from... | place: USA: Theobald House, Kauai, HI | collected 2009-07-29 | reverse complement strand
GCCTACGTCCTGATCGCCTTCACCGAAACGGGTGATCGCCTTCGCGCGAAACGGGTGATCGGCTTCCGGCGAAACCGGTGATCGGCTTGGAGCGAAACCGTTGATCGCCGTCCGCCGAAATCCGCAGTGCTGACCGCCGGCCAGTCGACCCCACGATGGTGTGCAAGATCACCCAAGTTCGCGCGGCTCGTGAACAGGCAAGTTCGCGCACCCGCCACTCCGGGCCCCGCCGGTCACTCCGGCGGATCACCTCCTGACCGGGATGGGGGGTGCCGCTGGCCCCCGCCCTCGGGACCGGCGGCGCGCGGCGCGAGGAGGGCGCCCAGCTCGCGGAGCCGGTAGCTCCGCCCGTCGATGTGCACGACGGCCACGTGGTGCAGCAGCCGGTCGAGGATCGCCGTCGTCAGGATCTCGTCGCCGGCGAAGATCTCCGGCCAGTCGCGCACGTGCTTGTTCGAGGTGAGCATGATGCTCCCGCGCTCGTAGCGCGCCGAGACGAGGCGGAAGAACAGGTTGGCCTCGACCCGGTCCAGCGGCCGGAAGCCCACCTCGTCGACGATGAGCAGGGCGCAGTTCAGGTAGCGCTTCGCCCGCAGCCGCGGCGGCGGGATCGCGGCGTCGGCGCGCAGCACGTGCATCAGGTCGTCGAGCACGAAGTGCGCGACCGAGAAGCCGTTCTTGATCGCCTTCACCCCGAGGGCCGCCGAGAGGTGGCTCTTCCCGACGCCGGGCGGCCCGAGGAACAGCACGTTGCTCTTCTCGCGGAGGTAGCCGCAGGTGGCGAGCGCCTCGAGCTGCCGCCGGTCGGCGCGCGGCTGGAACGCCCAGTCGAAGTCCTCGAGCGTCTTGCCGGGCGGGAGGCCGGAGAGCTTGAGCATCGTCGTGGTGCGCCGCTCGTCCTTGCGCTCGAGCTCCCCCGTGAGCACCAGGTCGAGGAACGCGGTGGGCGAGAGGCTCTCGCGGGCCGCCTGCTCGAGGAGCTCGGGGAGCACGCCCGCCGGGTAGTCGAGCCCCAGCGCGGTGAGCTTGCGCGCGAGCGCGTCGAGCGGAGCGGCAGTCGGCGGCGGCGGCGGCGGGGCGGCCGCACGCGGCGGGCGCCTCATGCGCGCACCGCCGCGCGCTGGCGCTGCGCGCTGCCCGTCGGGTCGAGCAGCGCGAGGTAGGCGAGGTACTCGTCGAGCGGCCGCGCGACGGCGGCGGGCTCCGGCAGTCCGCCCTCCGGCCCCAGCCCGGCGAGTTGCAGCCGCGCGCGTCGGCCGAGCGGCGTCGGCGCCCGCACGGCCGCGGTGGACGGCCCGTCGTAGTGCGCCGGGTCGAGCACGAGCCGGTGCGCCGTGTGCCGCGCGTGGCGCGCGACCTCCGCGCCCTCGGCGAGCACCACCACGTGCTGCGCCGTGCCGCGCACCTCGACGTGCCGCCCCACCCAGGCGAACGGCACCGAGTAGCGCCGGCCCTCGAAGCTCACGAGGCAGTCGCGCGCCACGCGCCGCGCGACCACCACGTCGAACGGGTCGTGCATGGCCGGCACGGGCCGGAGCAGCGGCTGCTCGGCCGCGAGCGCCTCGGCGACCGAGGTGCCCGTCACCGGGCAGCGCCGGCGCGCGAGCAGCTCGGTCGCGCGCGCGTCGAGCGCCCGCTGCAGCGGCCCGAGCGCGCCCCAGTCGGCGAGCAGCAGGTCGGCGAACGCGCTCCGCTGGTCGCGCACGCGGCGCTCCACCTTGCCCTTGTCCGAGCCCGTCGCGGCGCGGCACGGGTCGACGCCGAAGCCGCACGCGCGCGCGAACGCCTGGAACGCCCCGCTGAGCACCGCCGTCGGCCCGGCGCCGGTGGCCACCGCGGTGGCCAGATTGTCGACGCGCACCCAGAGCGGCACGCCGCCGTAGCGCCGGAAGAGCGCGAGGTGGCCCGTCTGCCAGGCGAGCTGCGTCATCGTGGGGCTCACCCAGACGAACGTCGCCCGGCTGTGCGACAGGGTGCCGAGCAGGCCGTAGAGCGTCCGCGCCGCGCCGTCCACGCGGGCGGTCCACTCGAACCAGTCGTGCTGCGCCTGCACCCCGGGCGGCGTCTCGACGCGCCGGACCGCCTGCGCCGGGGGCGCCGCGAAGCGCCGGCGCAGGTAGCGCCGCACCGCCTGGTAGCTGCCCGGGAAGCCGTACTCGCGCTGCAGCACCTCGTGCAGCACCGAAGCGGGCACCGCGGCCCGCGCCGCCTCGGGCGTCTCGCCGAAGCGCGCCAGCACCGCGTCCACCCGCTCGCGCCACCCGTCGAGCGCCGAGGCCCGGTCCCGCCGTCCGTCCGGGGCGTCGGGCGCGCGCTTGAGGCGGTAGCGCAGCCCCGACTCCGCCACCCCGAGCTGCCGGGCCACCTGCCGGATCGAGGCCCCCCGCTCGACCATCTCCTGTGCGACCATCACCTGGTCCCTCCGCAGCTTCGCCATGAAGTGCTCCGCCTCGGGTGGCTCTGTGCCCGAGGCGAAGAGGGGCCGGCGGCGCCGGCCCCGGTCAAGGCGAGTGCGCGAACTTGGGTGTTTTCAGCCGCGCGAAGATGGGCGATCGTCTACAGATGGCGGGGCCGCAGCCAGTCGAGCAGCTTGGCCGGTCCCCACGTCGGGTGCGCCGCGCGGGCTGCCACCAGCAGCTCGGCCACGTCGTCCGGAATCCGGTGCGGGCAGTGGTGCGGCGCGTGGCTCCGCTCCTGCAGCGCAGGCCGCCCACCCGCATCGTAGCGCGCGAGCCACTTGTAGCCGGTCTGCCGGCTCACGCCGTAGCGGGCGCAGAGCTCGGTCATAGAATACAGGGCGTGCCGGTGGTCGTCGATGAAGCGCTCGCGCTGGTCCACGGGGTCGGTCTCCTGCCAGGGCATGGCGTCCCTCCGCAAAGGCCACCATGCGAGTGTGCAGTGTCAGCGATCCTCCCGGTCAGGAGTGTCAACAATCAACCCGGTTTGTACCCAGCAGCCGGCTAACGTATCGTTGAAGCTGACGGCCGATCTGCGGAGGCGCGCCTGCGGCGCGCATTGGTTGCACTCGGCCGCAGCTTAACTCGGGCGTTATGCCGCAACTGTCTTAGGCGACCCGGCGGGCGAGCGCCCGGCCGACCTCGCGGCGGCTCGCGCCCGCCGCCAGCAGAGCGCGGATCAGCAGGTCGAGCGACACGCTCGGGTCGCCCGCCTCCATCTTCGCCACGCGCGACTGGCTGGAGCCGGTGAGGCGCGCGAGTGCCGCCTGCGTCAGGCCGGCCTCCGCGCGGCGCTCGCGGAGCGTGCGGCTCAGCGCGAGGCGCATCTCGAGCAGCGCCGCGTCCTCGGCGCTCAGCCCCAGGAAGTCGGCCGCGGTGCCGACGGCGAAGCCGGCCCGCTCCAGCTGCTTGCGCTTCTTGGCGTCCATGGCGTCAGTCTCCTCGGCCGGCGGCGTCGTACAGGCGGAGCCGGCGGCGGCAGTCCTCGACCACCCGGGCCGGCGTCTGGGCGGTCGCCTTCTGGAACACGTCCGCGATCACGACGGCGTCGGCGTCGATCCGGTACACTACGCGCCACGTCTTCCCCGCATCGACGACGCGGAGCTCGTGGCAGCGGGCCCCGATGCTCGGCATGGGACGGGAGTGCGGCATCCCGAACTTCTCGCCCGCCTGCAGGCGCCGCAGGAGCCAGCCGGCCTCGAGTCGCGCGGCCGCCGAGAAGGGAGGCGACTTGACCTCGCCGCGCAGCCAGACGAGCGGCTTGTCCGTGGGCGCCATGCCCCGTAATGTATGTCAGTTCGGACATACCGCAAGCCGCCGTCCGGGTAGCTGCGGCATAACGTGGCGTTGCAGCTGACCGGCGGGCTATGGTATGCCTCGCCTGCGGCTCGGCTCCGGTGGATCCGCCGGCAGCTGAACTGGGGCGTTAGGGAGCAACTCGTCCTTGGTAATCGTGCAACCGGCCCGGCTGTCACAGCTCCGTTGTCAGTCCCCCAGATCCCCGGCCGCCTTCCACAGATCTGACGCTCGGCGTCCTATGCGTGGCTTCTTGCGTGGCGTGTTCGATCTGCCCGGCCCGAAGACCTGGCGCGTCGAGCTGATCGAGTCCGTTCCGCTCTGGCACGACATGCTGTTCGAGCAGCTTCACCCCGATTTGGACAGCCGCGCCCATGCCGTTCGCCGTGTGCGGGAATTTCGTGAGACCCACGAGCGGGGCTTCAACCGTCATTACGTCTACTTCATTTGTACGAGACCGCGAGTGCGGTTCTCCGAGTCGGAGCCCTGCCGCATCGTCCGACCTGGAGTTCTTGAGGTTTACCTTCGCGTCGGCTCCGAGAGAGACCAGAGGAAGTACTCGGTTCCACTTCCCATCCTCAAAGATCCAGAGACTCTCGCCTCCTCTCATGTAGCTGCGGTTGAGAACACGCCGAAGGGCGTTACCCTAACGTTCGACACGGGGCAGAAGATGACCTTCCCCGCGCACGACTTTGGGCAGCTTCACGGGGTGAATCTCGGGGGGCATAGCCATGTTCGTTATGTCGGCTATACCAAGGATCCTGACGTACACATCGTCAGAGGGGAGCACAAAGGTCTCACGCGCGTGCTCGCCAGGACTCGGGAGGACGCCACCGACGTCTTCGTGTACTTCAACGCGTTCTCTGTCCGAGCGCTTGCGAGCGATGAGGGGATGAACGCGGAGTTCGTACTTAGTAACGCGATGACGGACGAAGTGAACATTAAGGCGGAAGGGCTACTACTCGAGAAGGTGTTCATCGATTACTTCGCACCGGACTGCCAGGGGGACCTCGAGCACGAACGCGCCGAGCTACGAACCCGACTCACCACCCTGAAGGAGAAGCATCGGATCACGCGAGTGGACGTCTCCTTCGCGGTCGAGGATCCCGACGAGTACTTCGTGTTTGGGAGTGACGTGGTCCGGCCGGCCCCGGAGCACAACATCCTCTATGACGGAGCGGATCGCACGCTGAGCGGCCGGGATGATAGGTGACAGTTCGTTCTAGGCTGATGGGTTACACGCGCCGGGGGTTGCGGCTCGTGTAGCCATTCGCGTCGGTGATGCGCCGCGCGCTCCTCGAAGCGGCCGAGCACGAGCGGCCCGAACGCGACCGCCCACACACCGTCGTCGACCTCCTCGAAGGCCACGTATTCCTCGGCGAGCACGTGGCTGACGTTCACCCAGTGGTTGTGCCAGCGCACGCCGCCGTTGCGGCTCACGCGCCGCACCTCGCAGTGGGCGGGGTACTCGAGCGCGGGGAGCCGGGGCGGATACGGACGCGGCGACGGCGCGTCGAAGCGCGCGGGCGTCGCCTGGTGCAGCGCCTCGTACGGTCGCTCGGCGTTGTACTCGGCGCGGAAGGCGTCGAAGCGCCGCTGCTGCGCGCGCAGGTGTGCCTCGGCCGGCTTCGTGGCTTCGGCCTTCAGCGTGCGGTGCATGCGCTCGTGGCGCCCGTTCTGCTGGGGCGAGCTGGGCTCGATGAGGTCGGGCAGGATCCCGAGCCGCACCCACCACACGCTGAGCACGGAGAGCCGGCCGAGCGCGATGGTCGCGAAGGGCACGCCGTTGTCCGTGCGGATCCGCGCGGGTAGCCCGTGCTCCCGGAACAGGCGCTCGCAGACGGAGCGGGCGCCGGCGGTGCCGGTCGAGGGCAGCGCGCGGCACGCGAGCAGGTAGCACGAGTAGCCGTCGGCGACGGTGAGCGGGTAGCAGTACACGCCGTCGCGCGTCTTGAACTCGCCCTTGAAGTCGGCCGTACACACCGCGTTGGGCGCGTCCATCGGCGCGGTGGGCCGACCGGGGTGGCCGGGCGTCCGGCGGCGCGTGCGGGACGTGACCAGGCCGGCGTGCTTGAGCAGCGCGGCGGCGGTGCTCGGCGCCGGGAGCACGAGGGCGGGGCGGCGCTGCGCCAGGATCGCGAGCAGCTTCTTCGGCCCCCACGTGGGGTGGCGCCGCCGCAGTTCGTGGAGCGCGTCGACGGCGTCGGGCGCGCTCGCGTGCGGGCACGTGGTGGGCACGTGTGCGGGCACGTGTGCGGCCGGTGCGAGCGCTCGCGGAACGCCGCGGCGCCCTCCGCCTCTTAGCGGGCGAGCCACTTGTAGCCAGTCTTCCGGCTGACACCGTAGCGGCGACAGAGCTCGCTCATCTCCTCGCTCCCGCGTCGGCGACGAACTGCAGGCGCTCGTCCATCGCGGTGGTCTCGCTCCAGGGCATGGGCACCTCCGTCCCGGCCGGTGCCCGAAGTCTGGCGAGTGTCACCCATCAGCCTAGAATGTTCTGTTACCCATCAGCCCGGATCATACCGAGCGGCAACCTAACGAGTGGTTGAAGCTGACGAAGCCGCGCACGGCTCCGAACCGGCGGCACGGCTCCCCCCCTGCCGCTTCGCAAATGAACTTGGGCGTTAGACCTCATACGTGATCATGCCGTGCGCTACGGCGTCTGCCTCCGCGCTCCTCCTCCTGGTCTTGGCGGCTTCACCGGGCGCCGGGCACGCGCAGCCGGCGCTGCGCCCCGCCGGCGTCGAACTCGGGGTCGGAGGCGCGTTCGGCCGCGGGGGCGGTGTGCGCAGCGGGCGCGATGGCGTGGGCGGGGCGGCGCTCCTGGCCTGGCGCGGCCGCGCTAGGGGCACTGGGGCGGTGCTCGTCGCCCTGGTCGCGAGTGCACAGGGCGTCCTGGGCACCGTCGACATCTGCCTGCCCCACCCGACGCGGCGGTGCGCCCCGAATTTCCCCGGGATGCAGTCGCTCGGCCTTCTGGGCGGCTGGGAGGTGCGCCGCGGCGCCCGCGGCAGTGCAGCGCGCGCGCTCGCCGGGCCGGCAGCCTTCCGGAGCGAGGAGGGCGCGATGGCGACGGGGCTCCAAGGGCGGCGGGACGTCGCGACGCCGATGGTCGGACGGCTCGCCCTCGTAGGGTGGGGCCAAGCGGGCCTCGTGCCGCGCTTGCGGGGGGACTCGTATCGCGTCGCGTCGGTGGGCCTCGGGGCGCGCCTACGCTGATCGCCCGTAGGGTTCGCCCGACTAACGACAGGTCATAGCGGACGGTCCGCTTCGCGGCCCGCCGCTTGACTCGGACGCTCGGCAGTCGCACGGCTCTCCGTTCGCTCCCCACCCACTCGCCCCTACGCTGTGCCCCACTCCCCCGCGCTTCGAGCCCTCGCCTTCCCACTGCTCGCCGTCGCCGCCGCGTGTGCAACGACGGACCCGGCGGCGCCCGCTTCGCCGCCTTCGCTCGCGTTCACCCCGATGGCCGGCATCCCCGGCCTCACGGCCCCGGTCGACTCACTGACCGTGGCCCGCGCCGGTGGCCGGCTGGTGCTCGACGGCGTCGCCGATCTGCCGGACCCCTGCCACGCGCTCACGGCGCAGCTGGCGGAGCGCGGGGACACACTCGTCGTCACGGTCGAAGGCCGCCAGCCCCCCGGCCTCGGCGGATGCACGGCCAATCAGGTCGGCCGCCGCTACCGCGCCGAGGTCCGACCGGGTGGCCGCCGCGGCGTCGCCACGCTGCGCGTCGTTCACGCGGTCGCCGACATGGCCGGGATCCGGTGGCGCACGCGCGACGTCTTCCGGCAGCAGGTCACGCTGCCCTGAGGCGCCCGGAGGCGCCCGGAGGCGGCGCCCTGCCGCCGAACGTGGCATCGCACCTGACATAGGGTTCGCGGTGCGCCTCGGCTCCGCCTCGGCATCTGTGGCATTCCGAGACCGCTGAACGGGGGCGTTGGGTGGCCGCAGCCGCTGGCGCGGATCGGCATCGATGCAGCGTGCGTATCACGCCACCCGCATCGATCGAGGCCGCCATGGACGTCGTGACCATCTCCCCCAAATTCCAGGTCGTCATCCCGCGCGCCGTGCGGGAGCGCCTCCACCTGAGCCCGGAGCAGAAAGTGCAGGCGCTGGTCTACGACGGGCGGGTGGAGCTCATCCCGCTGCGGCCGGCGAAGGCGCTCCGCGCGTTCCTCAAGGGGATCGATACGAGGGTCGCCCGTGACGCGGACCGCGGCTGAGCGGGGCGGCGGGCAGTGGTGACGCGCACCCGCCCGAGCGTGGTGGACTCCTCCGCGTGGCTGGCGTACTTCGCGGACAAGCCGAGCGCCGCGGAGTTCGCGCCGGCGATCGAGGACGTGCGGCGGCTCGTCGTGCCGGCGCTCTGCCTTCTGGAGGTGTTCAAGGTGGTCGCGCGGCAGCGCGGGGAGGGCGACGCGCTGCAGGCGATCGCGATCATGCGGCAGGGGGAGGTCGTCGACCTCGACGCCGCGCTCGCCCTCAGCGCCGCGCGCGCGGACCTCGACCACAGGCTGCCGCTGGCCGACAGCATCGTGTACGCGACGGCGCGCGCCGTCGGCGGGACGCTGTGGACGCAGGACGACGACTTCAAGGACCTGCCGGACGTGCGTTATGTCCCGAAGCGGACCGCGTCGTAGGGGGCCCCCGCGTGCCGCCACCCAACGAGTGTGCAGCTGACGGGCGGGCCGCGGAAGCGGCGCCTGCAGCGCCGCGTTGGTCGCATCCACCCGCCGCTGAACTGGGGCGATAGCCCGCGACGGGTCCCGCACGGACGCAGCCCGAACCGCCATGCACCGGAAGCGTGAGTACAGTCTCCATTCCGTCGACGGGTAGCCCCTCTCCGTCGCGCTGCGCTACGGGGCGTCGCGGTGCGTCGTGGTCGCGGGCACGCTCGTGCTGACGGACGAGCCGTCGCCCGTCGGCGACGGCCGCGTGGAGTGGTCGCTCATCGGCGCGATCGACGGGCCGCCGGGGCCCGGCCCCGCGGGGCCGATCTTCTGGCTCGGCGAGGAGTTTGACCGCGTGGGCGAGCACCACGTCACGTTCCCCGGCGCCTTTCGCAGGCGCGCGGGCGACCCGGAGCTCGTCGCGGCCTGCGACGCCGACGCCCTGGAACTCGCGCCCGCGCGGCCCGGGGCGCCGGCCGGCGCCGTCGAGCAGGTGTTCGGCGCGCGGACCTGGCAGTTCCGAGCGGCCGCGCCTTCCGAGGCGTCCGTCGGCGCGCCCGCTCGCTGACGTGGCGCCGCTCCCGACAAGGGCGCTGCGAACGCGCGTCCGCGGCGCGCGGTGATCGGCACACCGCTGCGGAGCCGGCCGCCACGCTGGCGCGGGTAGGAGGCTCGCGGTACGTTCGCGCCGCGGAGCGCCGCGGCTCCGCACACTTCCTCTTCGCGGAGCCCGTCCGTGCGGCGACCGTTCGTCTCACACCTCCCCGCCCTCGGCGCAGGCGCCCTGGGCACCCTCGGCTGTGGCGACGCGGCGCGCCCTGTGGCCGCCGAGGCCCCCGAGGCCCGCCGGCCGCTCGCCGCCCTCGCGGGGCGCGACAGCGCGACGTTCGTGCTCGCGCGCGCCGAGGCGCAGGCCGCCGAGCCGATCATCACGTCCGACGTCATCTGCGCGGGCGTGCGGTACCAGCACGCGCTGCGCGACACCGTCACGCTCTGGGCCGACGGGCGCGCGCGCGTGGCGAGCGCGATGGTCCGACTGCGGAACGGGACCGCGCTGGACGCCTGGCACGCGGTGGCGACCGGGCGGTGGGCGTGGAACGCGCGCGCGGACGTCCACTACTACGCGGCCGCGCCGAGCGTCGTCCTCACAGCAAGCTACCCCGGGCAGGCGCCGGTGGAGTTCTGGCTGCGGGTCGCGGGGGAGACCGCCGTCACGCGCCTCGCGTCCATGGGCGGCAGCTGCGGCACCGACGGGGGCGGGCGCGTCGCGGAGTGGACGTACACGCGGCGTTAGAACGGCGCACTCGCGCAGCGCGGGCGGCGGCGCCGCGCTCCTCAACGTATCATCGAGCTCCCCGCAGGCGATCCACTCTTCCGCGATCCCTTCGCGTACGATCCCGAGATCGACCGCCGTCGCACAGGAAAGCCATGAAGCAGCATCGCATCTTCACCACGTCCTTTGCCAGCGTGTACCCGCACTACGTCAAGAAGGCCGAAACGAAAGGGCGCAGGAAACAGGAGCTGGACCAGGTCATCTGCTGGCTGACCGGCTACAGTCCCGAAGCGCTCGCGGAGCAGATTGAACGGAGGAAGGACTTCGAGACCTTCTTCCGCGAGGCGCCGGCGCTGCATCCGAACGCCAGCAAGATCACCGGCGTCATCTGCGGCGTCCGGATCGAGGAGATCGAAGATCCGCTGATGCGCAACATCCGGTACTTGGACAAACTGGTGGACGAGTTGGCGAAGGGCAGGCCTGTGGAGAAGATCCTGCGCAGATAGAAGTCTGCACGGGACGGGATGCGCCACATCGGTCGCATCCGCTCACGGCTGGACCGGAAGCGATAGCCGACCGCACACCGGCCACGACATGCACAGCCGCTCAGTACCGCACGCGCATCCCACGACCGCACCAGCGGGCAACCCGTCGCCCGCGTCGCCGCCAGGCCCCTCGCACGGTTCCGCTCTCAGCAGCGAGTCGCGGTCAGCGTCGGCTCGGCGTCGGCTCAGGCTCGCCCGGGTCGCGGCGCTCGTCCTGCCGCTCGCGGCGGGCGCCGGCGTGTGGGCCGCATCGCGCCGGCCGCTCCCGCCGGCATCGGTGGGGGCGCCGCCGGCGTGGCGCCTCGACGTGCGGGCGGGCGGCGGGGGCGCGCCGTGGGTGCTCGTCTTCGGGCGCGAGGCGGGGGTGTATCTCGTGCGCGCTTCGGAGGCGACGCGTCTGGCGGCGCTGCCGGCGCGCGTGCCGGGCCGGGAGGTCCGGATGGTGTCGCTCGGCCTTGCCCCGCTCACGGTGCGGGGCGACGCAGGCGGCGGCGTGCGGTCCTTCAGCGCGCGGGCACGCGTCGTGACGGTGTTCCAGGACCGCACGGGCACCGGAGTGCGCACCGGATTCTAGCAGGCCGTGGGACGGAGCGCTTAAATCCGCCCTCATGCTCGATCCTCGCGTCCGGACCGCGCTCGTAGAGTACGGGCAGGGCCGCCGCAGTCTCGAATCGGCGGCGCAGCTCCTCGCTCAGGTGCGCCGCGAGACGGGCTGCCTCGAACTCCACGCCCCGGCGTCGGCCGGGCCGGCGGAACGCGCCCTCCTGGCGCGCTTCGCCGAGTTGGTCGCGGAGGACGGCGGCGCGGGGGCGGCCGGTGGCGGCAGCGCGGGTGTCGCCTGAGGTGGCATCGCAGCGGACGGACGCCGCGCGCATCGCGGCTCGACCATCCACATGGTAGCATGCACTCGACGAACTACACCAACACGTTCATCTCCGTCGCCGACGACTGCCCCGCCGAGACCGGCAGCGTCCCGCCGGAGAAGCAGGATCCGACCGTCGCCCGCATGCAGTACGAGCTGATCGCCGGGAGTCCGTACCGCTACACGTCGGACGAGATCGTCTTCGCCCTCCACGCGCGAAAGAACGAGATCGGCCCCGCGGAGCTGGAGTCCCGACGCGCAGCCTACTTCTCCAAGGGCCAGGCCTGTTTGCGCTCGTCGCCGTTGGGAAAGCGATACGGGTGGGGGATCCACCACGACGAGCAGTCCAGGGTGGCGATCTTCGCGCGGGAGTCCGCGGAGTATCAACGCCTGAGTCGTGACCCGTCGCTGAAGCAGGTGAAGGCGATGAAGAGTGCACGGTAGGAGTCGCTTCCGCACCACCCCCGGACCTTCGGGCACAATCCACGGCCATTCGGTGCTCTCACTCCCCGACGTCGCACGACTGATCGCCGCGGCGAACGCGGCCCGCGGGTGGCGCGACGCCGCGGCGCCGGTTGCCGTGCCGAACGACGGCGACGCCGAGCAGCGCCTCGACGCCGTCTTCGGCGCCAGCCGGGCGCTCGCCGTCTACGGGACGCTCGCGCCGGGCCGGCCGAACCACCACGTCGTCGCGCCGCTCGGGGGCGCGTGGGCCGACGGCGTCGTCGAGGGCGAGCTCTTTCCTGAAGGGTGGGGCGCGACGCTCGGCTACCCCGCGTTCCGGCCGCGCGCGGGCGGCGCGGCGATCGCTGTGCAGGTCCTGACCTCGCCCGCGCTCCCGGCCGCGTGGACTGCGCTCGACGAGTTCGAGGGCGCGGCATATCGGCGCATACTGATACCTGTGCTCCACCCAGGTACGGTGGGCGGGCGCGCGCTCCGGACCGTGGCCAACATCTACGCGGCGGCCGACGCGCCGGGCGGCCCCGCCCGGATCGCGCGCTGACGTGACGGTGAAGTCGACAACGCGGCTCCGTCAGCAATACAAAAGCGGGCGCACCCGCGCGGCGCTGACTCTCATGGCCGCCGCGCTCACGGCGGCGGCGGCAGAGGCGCAGGATTCGACAAGCAGTGTACACGCGCCCGCGCCGTGTCCGGTGCCTGACGCCGCCGCGGCGCGCGCCGTCGGCGCGGCGGCCGCCACGCGGCCGGTCGTCGCAGGGTACGCGCTGGCTGGCGTGGTCGCCGGCATACCGGCCGGCTTCATGGCGCCGCTCGCCGTCGCCGAAGGCGGCATCAGCCCCACCGACCTCGAGACACAGCTCCTCGCCATCAGCGCATCCGGCCTCGGGGCCACGCTCGGCCTGGCTTCCCGCCGGGTGGCGTTACCGGCCGTCGAAACCCAGCGGGTGCGGGGATGCGCGCCGGCGCTCCGCGCCGACTACGAGGCCGCGTACGCCGCGCAGCTCCGCCGACGGCGGCGGCGGGCCGCGGCCGGCGGCGGGGTGGCCGGCGTCGTGGCCGGCGTCGTGCTGCTCTTCGTGGCGGCGACGACGCAGGGCGGGACGTGAAGCGTCGCCGCACCCGCAGCCGACCGGACGGTCTCACATCGTGGTTCGACGCAGGAACGTCGCGTTGCTTCGAGTCGGCTCGGTAAGCCTCCGCCTCGTGCTGGCGGTCGCGCTGGCGCTCCTCTCCGTGCGCGTCCAGCGCCGCGGCCCGGAGCAGGCCGCCTATGGTAACGTGTGCGGCCCCACCGGCGACGATCTGTGCTACCGCCCCGTGCTGAAGGGCGGCTTTCCGGTCGCGTACCTCTTCGACACGCCCGGCGTGTCCGTGGAGAACCAGCTGGCGTTCGTCGAAGACGATTTCGAGCCCCTCCCGTTCGCACTCGACGCCGCGCTGTTCTTCGCCGCGGTCACGCTCGGCGCGCGGATCGCGAGTCGTGCACGGATTAGGAGGGCGTGAACGGACACGCGCACCCACCGGCCGAAGCCTGCAGGTGCGCGGTATCCGTTCACGCCCTACCCGTTCACGCCCTACCCGTTCACGCCCTTGCCGTTCACGCTCTCTACATCGGCTGCCTGTTCTCCAACACCGCGAACACCGCCCCCGTCGGGTCCATCGCCACCGCCATCCGCCCCCAGTCCTGCACGTCCGTCGGCGCGACGAGCACCGTGCCGCCGAGCTCCGCGATCGACGCCGCCGCGGCGTCGGCGCTCGCCACCGCGAAGTAGACCAGCCAGTGCGGGCGCGCCGTCTCCTGCGGCGGCATCTGCATCATCCCGGCGGCGTACTCGCCGCCGCGCTTGAACAGCCAGTACGTTCCCTGCGGCATCGCCATCGACGCGTGCGTCCAGCCGGTGAGCGCGGCGTACCAGGTCGCCATCGCCGCCGGGTCGGGCGTCATCAGCTCGTGCCAGGCGGCGGTCCCCGGCGGGGCGTTGGCCGGCATCTCGGGCGACGGCTCCGTGCCGCGGTAGGGCGACCAGACCGCGCCCGCCGGGTCCTCGACCACGGCGAAGCGGCCGACGTTCGGGATGTCGGTGGGCGGGACGCACGTCTTGCCGCCGAGCGACTCGACGCGCGCGCAGGTGGCGTCGACGTCGGGGGTCTCGAGGTAGCTGATCCAGTGCGACGGCACCTCGTGCGACGCGTCGAGCGGGACGATGCCGCCGACGCCGTGCTCGCCGGCCGTAACCATCGTGTAGTCGCCCAACTCGCCCATCGGCGTGACCTGCGTGGTCCAGCCGAGCAGCGCGGTGTAGAACGCGGTCGCGCGCGCGGGGTCCTTCGTCATCAGGTCGTGCCAGACGAAGCGGCTGCCGGCGGCGGGCGGGGCGTACGCGGACGACTGCGCGGCGGCGGAGATGGGGGTGGTCATGGCGGGGTCCTCGAGGTGTGGAAAGGTGGCGCCCTAGAATGCGGCGGCCGGCGCCGGCGTCAATGCGTCGGCCAGTTCGCCTTCGGTCACGATCGGCCCGCCGCACGGGCCCGCCGCATCGGCCCGCCACGAGCCGCCGCCGTGCGCGCCGGGAGTGGCGGAAGGCGGCGCCGCGACCGACCTTCACTCCACTGTGACCACGCCGCTGCGCGCGATCGACCGGACGGCCGCACCGCCGGCGCCGGCCGAGACGCCCCTCCCCTGGAGCTCCCTGCTCGTGGCGGGGAGCGTCCTCGCCCTGCTCGCCGCCGCCGCCCTCGCCGGCGCACCGCCCGCACGCGCGGTGCCCGCCGACGCGGAGCTCGACCGGCTCCTGCGCGCGATGGCGCTGCTCAAGGGCCTCTGCCTCGCCCTCGCCCTGGCCGCCCTCGGCTGGCGCTTCCGCCGCCCCGTGCCCACCGCCGTCGCCGCCGGTTACGTCGGGACCGCGTGGGCCGCCGCCGCGGCGCTCGGCGCGATGTGGCAGCAGGCCGTACCTGTCGTTACCGCCGTCGTCCTACACGGGGCGGCCGTAGTGCTCGTGGTGTTGGCGAGCCGGGACTCGGGGTTCTTTCCGAGCGGCTCGAACCGCAAGGGCGGGAACGGATAGAACGTGAACGGATAAAACGTGAACGGATAGAGCGTGAACGGGTACGGCGTGAACGGATAAAGCGTGAACGGATACCGCGTAACTTCCGGCCCGAAGCTGTAGGTCACGCAGTATCCGTTCACGTAGTATCCGTTCACGCCGTACCCGTTCACGCAGTCGCAGTTCACGCTTTTGGTAGTACGAGCGCAAACGTCGACCCCACCCCCGGCGCGCTCTCGACCGTCACGTCGCCCCCCATCGCGCGCGCCAGCTCGCGGCTGATCGCGAGGCCGAGCCCCGCCCCCTCGCCGGCCCGCGTCAGCCCGCCCCCCACCTGCACGAACGGCTCGAAGATCCGCTCGTGCTGCGCGGCCGGGATCCCGACGCCCGTGTCCTCGACCAGCAGGCGCACCCACGCCGCGTCGTCGGTCAGGCGCAGCGCCACGCGCCCGCCCGGCGGCGTGAACTTGAGCGCGTTCGAGAGCAGGTTCACCAGCACCTGCCCCGCGCGCTCCCGGTCCGCGCGCACCACCAGCGCGTCGAGCCGCGCGTCGTCGACGACGTCCAGCGTCAGCCCGCGCTGCGCCGCCTGCGGCGCGATCACCGCCGCCGCCGGGCCGACCAGCGCGCGCACCGGCGTCGGCGCCACCTGGATGCTGACGCGCCCCGCCTCCAGCTTCGCGAACGAGAGCACGTCCTCCACCAGCACCAGCAGCCGGCGCGCCGCGTCGCGCCCGCGCGCCACGAACGCCAGCTGCGCGTCGGCCAGCGGCCCCGCCACCCCGGCGTCCAGCAGGTCGGCGTAGCCGAGGATCGCGTTCAGCGGGGTGCGCAGCTCGTGGCTCATCACCGCCAGGAACTCGCTCTTCGCGCGGTTCGCGTCCTCGGCCTCGGCGCGCGCCGCGCGCTCGGCGGCGTCCAGGCGCGCGCGGTCCACCGCCTGCGCGCACTGCTCCGCCAGCGCGCGCAGGAAGGCGCGCTCCGACGCGCCGAGCGGGCGCTCGGCGGGGAAGTTGAAGCCCAGCGTGCCCAGGACGCGGTCGCCGGCGAGCAGCGGCACCGCCGCCATCGCGCCGCCCCCGTTCGCGCGGCGCAGCGCCGCCAGGTGCGGGTAGCGCGCGTCGCGCTCGGCGTCCGTCTCGAGCAGCACCGGCTCGCGCGTGCGCGCCGCGTCGCTCAGCGGGAAGGCCGCGTCGAGCGGGATCCGCGCCCAGCGCGCCGTCGCCTCGTCGTCGTAGCCGACGGCGTGCACCAGCTCCAGCGCGTCCGCGCCCGGGTCGAGCACCGCCACCGCGCCGCGCGCCGCGCCGAGCACCGGCATCGCCACGCCCAGCACCGCGTCGGCGATCTCCGCCGGCGTGCGCGCCGACACCAGCGCGCCCGTCACCCGCTGCAGCGCCTCGGCGCGCGCCGCCGCACCCTCGGCCTCGCGCCGCGCCGCCCGCTCCGCCTCGTGCGCGCGCACGCGCGCCATCACGCCCGCGTACTCGCGCGCCAGCGCCGACAGGAAGGCACGGTCGTCGGCGGTGAAGCGGTGCGGCGCGCGGAAGTTGAACCCCATCGCGCCGAGCACGCGCCCGTCGACCACCAGCGGCAGCACCGCGCCGGCCGGGAAACGCGCCGAGAAGCGCCCCGCGGACGCGACGTCGGTGCGCTCGCCGTAGCGCGCGTCGCGGTCCGCCGGCGCCTCCAGCCACACCGGCTCCCCCGTGCGCACCGCCTCCGCCGCCGGCAGCGGCGCCCCCACGTCGAAGGCGCCGTACGCCGCCAGCAGGTCGGGCGGGTACCCCTCGGCGTGCACCGTCACCAGGCGCGCCTCGTCGCCCGCCGGGCGCTGCATCACGAACGCCGCGTCCGCGCCCAGCACCGCCAGCCCCTGCCCCACCACCAGGCGCCCCAACTCCTCGAGCGTCAGCGTCGCGGCGAGCGCGGAGGCGAGCCCCTGCAGCTGCGTCATGCGCGCCACCGCGCGCTCCGCCTCCGCGCGCGCCCGCCGCTCGGCCACGTAGAGCCGCGCCTGCGCCGCCGCCGCCTCGGCCGCCTCGCGCTTGCGCGCGCTCACGTCGACCGAGTAGCAGGCCACGCCCCCCGCCGTCGGGAAGAGGCGCGCCTCCACCCAGCGCCCCGTGCGCGGCGAGCGCGTCTCCACCACCTCGGGGCGCTGGGCGGCGGCCACGCGGCGCAGCGCCTCGCCGAGCGGCTCCAGCGCGACGTCGGGGAGCCCCTCCCACACGATCTGGCCGAGCACCGCGTCCGGGTCGAGCCCCTCCTCGGCGATCCACCGGCGCGCGGCGTCGTTCACGCGCACGAGGCGCAGCTCGCGGTCGTAGGCGAAGAAGGCGTCCGACATGCTCGTCAGCGCGTCGGCCAGCTCGGCCTCGCGGGCGTGCAGCGCCTGCTCGGCGCGCCGCCGCTCGGTGACGTCGGTGAGCGTCAGCACCGCGGCCACCGGCGCCCGCCCCGGGATCCGCACCGGCATCGCGTCGGCGGCCAGCCAGCGGCGCGCCCCGTCGGGGAGCGTCACGAGCATCAGCTCGTGCTCCACGCGTTCGCCGAAGCGCAGCGCGCGCGCGACCGGCCACCGGTCGCCGGTGTAGGGCACCCCCGCCGCGTCGACGGCCGAGAAGTAGGCGTCGTAGCTGGCGAGCCCCTCGGTGCGCGGCAGGTGGCCGTGCAGCACCGCGCGCGCCGCGTCGTTGGCGGCGATCAGCTCGCCGCCCGGGTCGCAGACGACCACGCCCAGCGGGATGTGGGCGAGCAGCGCCGCCAGCAGCGCCGGTTCGGCGAGCAGCGCCCCCACGGCGGCGACCGCCTCGGCGGTGACGGCGGACGCGACGGGGACGGCGGGGGGCGGGGCGGGCGGCAGCGCGGGCAGCGTCACGCCGGCGGGCGGATGCGAGGCGGGGGGGCGCGGCGGCGTCGCGGCGCCCAGGAAGTGTTGGCCCGCGCGCGGACGGGCCGCAACCCCGCGCCGCGTACCGGTCGTCAGAACTCGCCCACGAAGCCGATCTCCGGCTCGAGCCGGTAGCCCGAGTGCTCCTCCACCCGCCGCTGGGCGATCGCGATCAGCACCACGTCGCGCTGGTGGTGGGCGTCTGGGCGGCGCGCACCGGCAGTTACGGGCTCGGGAGCACAAAAAGGGGGCGAACGCCTGCGCGGCGCCGGCCACCGGGGGCGCGAGACCCCACCAGGCGCAGCGCCGCACAGGCGTTCATCGGTAGACGTCGCGCCGATGGCCGACGTCGACCACCGTCACACGGAGGATGCGGTCTTCGATCGTGTAGAGGATCCGGTACGACCCGACGCGGATGCGGTACGTGCTATCGCTGTCGGTGAGCTTGTCCACCCCGTGGGGCCGGGGGTTGGTCGCCAGGGCCTCGATGGCGGCCTTGATCGGGATGCCGACGTCAGGCGTGAGCTTCTTGAGCACGCGCGCGGCGGCGGGCTGGATGACGATCGCGTAGCTGGGGGCCATGTCTCTCCTCAGTCCTCGGGCGCACGAAGGCGCTCTGGGCGCTCAGGAGATCACGAACGGTGCTGTGCAAGGTCGGCCGAGACAATGCCGTTCAGTACGGCAGTTCCTTCTTCAGCTCGTCCCAGGGGATCGGCGGCTCGGGGTCGGCCAGCGACGCACGCGAGGCCTCCACGTCCTGCGCATCCTCGTAGGCCTGGAGCCGCGCGAGATCCTCAATCGAGATCAGCGCCGCCACGTCCTTGCCGTGACGGTGCAGAACGATCCGATCCCCAGCGTAGGCAACCTTGTTCAGCAGATCCGCGAACTCATCTCGAGCGCGGCTAGCGGGAAGGCGGGTCATGCGGCGTACCTCCGCCGGCCTGGCGACTGCGGCGACACCTGCGATCCGCGGTGCTCACGGGCGGGTGCGACGGGCCCGGCAACGTCGCGAGGACGTGGCTGGGCGCGCGGCTGCGCGCGAGGGCGGGGGAGCAGGAGCGGTTACCGGGGTCGCGTTACCGGGATGCCTGGGGTGAGTAGTCCAGGATTCTGCGAGCAAAGCTGGCATATCGACCGCGGGCGGTGCTCGGCGCGTGAACGGCGAGGGCGAGCGGCCGTGCCTGGCGTGTCGGGGATGGCCGGGCTGGCCCGGGTGCATCCGGGATGGCGTACAATTTGTACAAAACGTAGGATTTGCGCAACTCCCGGTTGGGGCGCCTGATCGCCCCGTGCGCCCGGCCCGCGGCGCGTGGCCTCAGAACTCGCCCACGAAGCCGATCTCCGGCTCGAGCCGGTGGCCCGAGTGCTCCTCCACCCGACGCTGGGCGATCGCGATCAGCTCGCGCACGTCGCGCGCGGTTGCCGAGCCGCGGTTCACCACGATGTTGGCGTGCAGCGGGGAGATCTGCGCCCCGCCGTGACGGAACCCCTTGAGCCCCGCCTGGTCGACCAGCCGCCCGGCGCCGATCCCCTCGATCTTCTTGAAGATCGACCCCGCGCTCGGGTGGATCTGCAGCCACGGGTGCCGCGCCCCGCGCCACGACAGGTTCTCGTGCAGGATGCGGTGCAGCCGATCCACGTCCCCCTTCTCGAGGCGGAAGGTCGCGCTCAGCACCACGTCGCGCCGGTGGTGGAAGACCGTGTCGTCGTAGCCGAACTGCACGTAGTCGGCGTCCACGACTTTGCGCTCTCCCTCCTCCGAGAGGATCTCGCACGAGTCGAACGCCTCGGCGATGAACATCGTCCGCTCGCGCTCGGGCGCCGGGGAGAGGAAGTGCAGGTTCTGCCAGATCGCGCCGCCGACCGTGCTCGGGATCCCGATGTAGTGCTCGATCCCGCTCCACCCGCGCTCGACCGCGTCGAGGATGAGGTCCTGCATGATCGCGCCGCTCTCCGCCCAGAGGAGGCAGTGTGATCCCTGCGAACGGAAGCGGAAGTGGCGCGCCGCGTTCCGGATCACCAGCCCGCGGTACCCCCGGTCGCCGACCAGGATGTTCGCGCCCAGGCCGAGGACGAAGTGGGGGAGTTCCAGCTCGCGGGCGGCGCGCACGGCGGCGTGTAGCTCGTCGGCCGTGCGGGCCATGTAGAACGCGTCGGCCGGACCCCCGATGCGGAACGAGGTGTATTGCGCGAGCCGGACGCCGCGCCGGACGCGCTCGCCACCGAGGCGGTCGCGGAGGGCGGCGAGCTGGTCGTCGGAGAGCGGGGCGGCGGTGGGGGCCGGGAGGGTCGTCGGGGACGGCATGAACGGAAACCAAACGGTCCCCCGACGGCCTCGCCAGCGGGGCGCGGCTTCCCTGCCTGTCCGGGGCCGGGTCCGCGCGCCAGCTTTCCGGCCGGGCGACCCCGCCCCCGATCCACGCCCACCCCGTCGCACGTGCGCATCCGTCCGCTCCTCGCCCTCTCCCTGCTCGCGACGCTCGCGACGCTCGCGGCCCCGGTCGCGAGCCTGGCCGCGCAGTCGCGCGCCGAGCTCGAGAAGGTCATCCGCCGCCGCGTCCTGCCGAACGGGCTCGAGGTCATCGTGGTCGAGAACCACGGCGTCCCGTTGGCGACCGTCGAGGTGGACGTGAAGAACGGCTCGTACACGCAGCCCCCCGACTACGCCGGGCTGGCGCACATGTACGAGCACATGTTCTTCAAGGCGAGCGAGCAGTTCCCCGCCCCCGACCAGTTCACCCAGCGCGCCACCGAGCTCGGCGCCGTGTTCAACGGCACGACGCAGGAGGAGCGCGTGAACTACTACATGACGCTCCCCGCCGACTCGCTGGCGGCGGCGATGCGCGCGGTGGCCAGCGCGCTGCGCGCCCCGCTCTTCCGCGCCGACGAGCTGGCGCGCGAGAAGGAGGTCGTGCTCGGCGAGTACGACCGGCAGGAGGCGAACCCCGCCTTCGGCTTCCAGAACGAGCTCACCAAGCGCCTCTACCCCGGGCAGTTCTCGCGCAAGAACATCATCGGCGACCGGCAGGTCATCCGCACGGTGACGCCCGAGAAGATGCGCGAGATCCAGCGCCGCTACTACGTGCCGAACAACACCGCGCTCGTGGTGACCGGCGCCGTCGTCCCCGACTCGGTGTTCACCTGGGCGGAGCGCTGGTACGGCGACTGGCAGCGCGGCGCCGACCCGTTCGCCGACGCGCCCATCCCGCCCATCCCCGCGCTCACCGCCAACGAAGGGGTCATCGCCGAAGCCGGCGTGAGCGCGGTGACGGTGCTCGTGCAGTGGCAGGGGCCGAGCGTGCGGAAGGACCGCGCCGCGACCTACACGGCCGACGTGTTCAGCGACGCGCTCAACACGCCCGGCTCGCGCTTCCAGCGCCGCCTCGTCGACACGGGGCTCTGGCAGGGGCTGGTGGTGAACTACTACACGCTCGACCAGGTGGGCCCGATCACGGTCAGCGGGCAGATCGCCCCCGAGAAGCTGCGCGAGGGGCTGGCGGCGCTGCACGCGGAGCTCGACAAGCTGGACGACCCGGGCTACTTCACCGCCGACGAGCTGGTGGCGGTGAAGGCGCAGCGGGCGATGGAGAGCGCGCTCGGCGCCGAGCGCACGAGCGGGCTGACGCACACGATCGGCTTCTGGTGGGCGGTGGCGGACCTGGACTACTTCATGGGCTACGTGGACGAGATGGCCAAGCAGACGCCGGCGGACCTGCAGCAGTACGCGGCGCGCTTCCTGGTGGGGAAGCCGCGGATCACGGGGGTGCTCTTGTCGCCGGAGGACCGGCGCGCGCTCAACCTGCAGGAGGCCGAGCTGGCGGCGGTGTGGAGCAAGCCGGTGGCGGGGGCGACGCCGTGAGGGCGCGCCTCTTCTCCCTGGCCGCGGCGCTCGTCGCGCTCGTCGCGTCCGTCGCCCCGGCCGCCGCGCAGGCGCGCGTCGACACGAACACGGTGTCGTTCGAGGTCAACGGCCTCCCGGTCATCCTGCGCCGCGTCACCGCCAACGAGGTGGTCGCCGCGAACCTCTACCTGCTCGGCGGCACGCGGCAGGTCCCGCCGGAGCAGGCGGGGCTCGAGCCCTTCCTGCTCGACGCCACCGAGCGCGGCACGGCGGGCTACTCGCGCGACGTCTTGCAGGAGAAGATGGCGCGCCTCGGCAGCCTGATCGGCGTCGACGCGGACCACGACTGGACGACGTTCGCGATGCGCAGCACCACCGCGACCTTCGACTCGACGTGGGCGATCTTCGCCGACCGGCTGATGCGCCCGGCGCTCGACTCGGGCGAGGTCGAGCTGCTGCGCGGCCGGCTGCTGAGCGGGGTGCGTCAGCGGCGCGACAGCCCCGACGCGCAGCTCGAGTACCTGGCCGACTCGCTGGCGTTCGCCGACCACCCGTACGGGATCGCGCCGCGCGGCACCGAGGCGTCGCTCCGCCGCATCGCGCTCGCCGACCTGCGGCGCTACCGCCAGGAGCAGATGGTGACGTCGCGCATGCTGCTCGTGGTCGTGGGCGACGTGGACCGCGAGAGGCTCGAGCGCACGGTCGCCGCCACGCTCGGCACGCTCCCGCGCGGCAGCTACACCTGGACCCCGCCCGCGCCCCCGCCGTCGCGCCCGAGCGCCGTCGCCGTCGAGCGGCGCGACCTGCCGACGAACTACCTGCTCGGCTACTTCCCCGGCCCGAGCGCGGCCAGCCAGGACTACTACCCGCTGCGCATCGCCACCGCGGTGCTCTCGGGGCGCTTCTTCGCCGAGATCCGCAGCAAGCGCAACCTGAGCTACGCGGTGCACGCGCCGTTCGTCGACCGCGCGGTGGCGACCGGCGGCGTGTACGTGACGACGGTCGACCCGCGCACGACGCTGGCGCTGATGCGCGAGGAGCTGCGCAACCTGCAGGAGGGGTGGATCACGCCGCGCGGGCTCGACCAGCTGCGCCAGCAGTTCATCACCGAGTACTTCCTCGACAACGAGACGAACGCCGACCAGGCGAACTTCCTCGCCCGCGCCCAGCTCTACCGCGGCGACTGGCGTCGCGCGGCGCGCTTCGTCGAGGAGCTGCGCGCGGTCACGCCGGACGACGTGCGGCGCGTGGCGCGCCAGTACCTGCACGACCTTCGCCTCGCCTACATCGGGAATCCGGCGCGGCTGGACGAGAATCTGGTGAAGGGATTTTAGCGTCGGGCCCGCTTTGAACGGTGGGAGTCGTAAGAGCGGGAGTCGACACTACGGGAGTCGTGACGGCGTGGCCTGAAGCTTGAGGCGACGCAGTCACGACTCCCGCTTTGTCGACTCCCGCCGTCACGACTCCCGCAGTTCCCCGACCATGTCAGTCCGCCTCTCGGAAGTTCATCCGTCGCTCGTCCACTTCCCCATCGCCCTCCTCCCCGCCGCGGTGGGCGCCGACCTGCTGGCGCGGCTCACCGACAGCGACGGGCTGGCGGAGGCGGGGCGCGTGCTGATGCCGGTGGCGGCGGCGAGCGCGGTCGTGTCGGCGGCGGCGGGGCTGGTCGCGCAGGAAGAGGTCGTCGCCGAGGGAACGGCGCGCGACCTCCTGACGACGCACCGTACGCTCAACCTCGCGCTCACCGCGGTCGGCACCGCGATGGCGGCGTACCGAATGAGCCGGCGGCGTGCGGGCGCCGGGTACCTCGCGGTCGGTCTCGCGGGGCTCGGCGTGCTCGGCTACAGCGCCTACCTCGGCGGCAAGATGGTGTACGAGCACGGCGTGGGGGTGAAGCCGGCCGACGGGCTGCGCGACGGCGACTCGCCCGAGCTCGCCCCGGGCCAGTTCGGCGAGGCGGCGCGCCGCGCGGTGCACGACCTCGAGACCGCGCTGCCGACGGCGATCGACGAGGCGCGCGCGGGGTACGTGGTGCCGTCGCTCGCGCAAAACGTCGAGAACCCGGACGCGAGAACGCCGGGCGGCGGGCCGGGGCGCGGGCCGCTCGCGGCGCGCGACCTCGGCGCGCGCGACGAAGGGCCGGGCGCCCCCGAATCGATTCCCTGAGCCGGCGGCGGGTGCACGGCGCGTGCATTAGAACGCGGCTCCCCAGCCGCCAGGAGCACTCATGCGATCACGGACTAGCGCCCGCCGCACCCCGCCCCCCGACCAGCACGACGAGGTCCCGACGCCGCCGCGCGCCCGCAAGACGACGCGCGCCACCGCACCGGCCTCGCGCCGCCCGCGCCGCTCGGTCGACGTGCCGCGCGAGCCGTCGCCGGTCGAGGACGTCGTGCGCGTCCTCCCGACCGACCCGGGCGCGCTCTACCGCGAGGAGAAGTCGCGCCGCGTGACGCGCGTCGACCCGGCGGTCATGGACGAGGCCCGCCGCCTGCTCGCCGAGGCGATGACGCCGATCGGCGGGCGCAAGCGCGGGGGGACGGTGACCGTGGGGCAGGCCGCGCGTCGGCGCAAGCCGGCGCTCAAGCCCGACGAGTTCGACCTGCCCGAGTACCGCCCCGGCTCGGCGGCCGTGGGGGGCGGGGCGTCGTCGGACGACGAGGAGTAGTCCGTTCGACCGGCCGCCCGGCGCCTGCTCAGCGGGCCCGGGCGGCCAGCACGGCGCGCACGTCGTCGAGCGAGACGCCGAGCGCGCGCAGCGCGACCATAGTGTGGTAGAGGAGGTCCGCCCCCTCCTCGGCCGCGCGCGCGCCGTCGGCGTCGGCGCACGCGGTCACGAGCTCGGCGGCCTCCTCGCCCAGCTTCTTGAGGCGCAGATTGCGGTCGGCGAGCAGGCGCTGGGTGTAGCTGGGGCCCTCGGCCGAGTGCGCGCGCGCCGCGATCCGCGCGTCCAACACCCCCAGCGCGTCCGCCCCCAGCGCTTCGTCGCCGAAGCACGACGTCGCCCCCGTGTGACACGCCGGCCCCGCCGGCGCCACCCGCGCCAGCACCGCGTCCCCGTCGCAGTCCGGGGCCAGCGACACCACGCGCTGCACGTTCCCGCTCGTCGCCCCCTTGTGCCACGGCCCGCGGGTGCGCGACCGGTAGTGCATCTCGCCCGTCGCCAGCGTGCGCGCCAGCGCCTCGCGGTCGGCGTGCGCCACCATGAGCACCGCGCCCGTGCGCGCGTCCTGCGCCACCACGGTCACGAGCCCGTTCCCCTTCGCGAAGTCGAGCGTATCCAGGTCGAGCATGCCGCAAGCTAACGGCCCGGTCGCGAAGTTCAGCGACAGAAAGCGACAGAAGCGGCGGGCTGGGGACCACGCGTGGCACCGCACGCGACGGTCCAGGGGGCCAAGGTCGGCGGCGCGAACGCGCGTCGGCTAGTCGCGGCCGGACCGGATCCGCTGCCACCGGCGTGGCTCACCGACCTCCACCGGCGTCCCATCCGCGGTGTAGTCGCGGAACTGGGCCGGCAGGCTGAACGTGCCTCGACCCTCCACCGGCCGGGTGAGCAGGTCGTAGTGCAGGTGTGGGTGCGTGGTGCGGCCGCTGTTCCCACAGGCCCCCACGACGTCGCCGGATCCGACCCGCGCGCCGGGCCGCAGCGTCACGCTCCCCTGCTTCAGGTGCGCCAGAAGCGAGAACTCGTCCGTCCCATGGTCGATCACGACGTGGTTGCCCCAGCCGGCGACCGCGGGGAGCTCTCCCGCCGGGTGGTCCGGGACCGAATCGGCGGCGCGGACCACGATGCCCGCCGCCGGAGCGAGCACCGGGCGGCCGAAGCAGCCGAACTCGGAGAGCCGAGTGGGCTCCCCGCGCAGCGCGCGCCCGAACACTGCGCTATCGGCGGCCGGCACGAGGTCGAGCGCGAATCGCTGGTCCGGGTAGGCGGCGTGGTAGTTCTCAGCGACGGTGCGCCCACCCCAGAACGCAGTCCACTCACCCGCGAACGGCAGTCGCAGTGTCGCCCGGGTACGGTAGTGCAGGTACGGGGTCGCCGCCGCGACGCCGGCGTCCTGGGCACCGATGGCGGCGATCCGGTAGTCACCGGGCGTGAGGCGGAACCGCACGTAGTACGTGGCCCCGTCGCGCGTGTTGACGCCGTAGCGCGCCATCGTCACGAGGGTGTCCGTGCGCACCACGCTGTCCCGGACTGCCCCGTCGAAGCCCGTCACCACAGCCGCGATCTGCCGCTGGAAGGCTGCAAGGCTGTCCGGGGTTGGCCACCGCCGGCGCCCTCGGTCGCTGAGGCGTGCCCAGAGACTGTCCGCCTGGCCAAGGAAGAGCCACGCCGTGTAGCGGTCGGTGAGGACGGCGAGACTGTCCGCCGAAGACGAGCTCCGTGGTGTGGGCCGCGGGTGCGTGCAGGCAGCGAGCACGACGAGCACGCCTCCGGTGAGTGCGCCCACCCAGTGCGTACGTCGGCGAGCCTGGCGACGCCTTCGCTCCGGCAGGATGACGGTCATGGGCACGCGGGGCTGAGGCAGCGACGGGACTCGGCGGATGCGGCGGCGTGGGGGCGCCCACACCATCGCAAGCCAGGAGCCGCTCACGTTCGGGAGTCCGCCCCGGCAACTCCGCAGTTCGTCCCTCACAACTTGACACTCGCCCCGCCGGTCGGGATCCTGCCCCGTGCCCCGCCCCGTTCCCCTCCCGGACGACGCCCCGCCGACGCCGCGCCGCACCTGGCGCCTGCGCTGGGGGATCGCCGCCGCCTGGTGGGCGCTCGACGCGTTCATCACGGTCACGAACTACCACCGCATGGGCGCCGCCGGGGCCGAGCGCGCCGCCTTCGTGCTGGCGACCGCCGTCAGCGCGGCGCTCTGGGTCCCGCTCACGGTCTTCGCCTTCTGGCTGGCCGCGCGCGCCCCGCTCGAGCGCGGCGCGTGGGCCCGCCGCCTCCCGCTGCACGTCGCCGCGGCGCTCGGCGTCTGCCTGGCGCGCGCCGGGGCCGTGGTGGCGCTCAACCGGTGGGTCGGCTGGTACCGAGAGCTCCCGCTCTTCTCCGAGGTGCTGCTCACCAGCGTCGCCAACAACCTGCTCCTCTTCTGGATGCTCGTCGGCGTCGGGCACGCGCTCCTGTTCGCGCAGCGCTACCGCGAGCGCGACGAGCAGCTCGTGCGGGCCGAGCTCGACGCGCTCAAGCTGCAGCTCCACCCGCACTTCCTCTTCAACACGCTCAACGCCGTCGCCGCCTACGTGCGCTCCGACCCCGACACCGCCGAGCGGATGATCGGGCGCCTGAGCCAGCTCCTGCGGCACACGCTCGACGCCGCGCACGTGGGCGAGGTGACGCTGGCCGAGGAGCTGCGCGTGCTCGGCGCGTACGTCGACATCGAGCAGGTGCGCTTCGCCGACCGGCTGCGCGTCTGCTGGGAGGTCGAGCCCGAGGTGCGCGACGTGCTGGTGCCGCACCTCTTCCTCCAGCCGCTGGTGGAGAACGCCATCCGCCACGGGATCGCGCCGCGCGCCGCCGAGGGGACGGTGACCATCGTCGCCCGCCGGCAGGAGCGCTCGCTGCTGGTGGCGGTGCGCGACGACGGCGTGGGCTTCGACGCGCGCGACGCGCGGGCCGCCGGCGGCGTCGGGCTGGCCAACACGCGCAGCCGCCTGCACCACATGTACGGCACGCAGCAGCGCCTCGACGTCCACGCCGCCCCCGGCGGCGGCGTGCGTGTGGAGATGCGCCTGCCGCTGCGCACCCGCCCCGCCCTCGCCAGCGCGTGAGCCTCGTCCGAGCGTCGCATGACCGACCCCGCCCTCGCCCCCGCCCCCGCCCCCGCGTCCGACCGCCTGCGCGTCCTCGTCGCCGACGACGAACCGCCGGCGCGCCACGGGCTGCGCCGCCTACTCGAAGCGCACCCCGACGTCGAGCTGGTGGGGGAGGCGCGCAGCGGGCGCGAGGCGGTGGCGTCGATCCTCGCCCTGCGCCCGGCGCTCGCCGTGCTCGACGTGCAGATGCCCGAGGGGACGGGGCTCGACGTGGTGCGCGAGGTGGCCGCCGCGGTGGGGTGGGAGCGCGCGCCGGCGGTCGTCTTCGCGACCGCCTACGACGCCTACGCGGTGCGCGCCTTCGAGCTGCACGCGGTCGACTACCTGCTCAAGCCCTACGACGCCGCCCGCCTCGCCGAGTCGCTCGACCGGGTGCGCGCGCGGCTGCGGGGGACGCGCGCGGCGCGCGCCGAGGAGGGGCTGCTGGCGCTGCTCGAACGCGCCGACCGCGAGGCGCGCTACCTCCGCCGCCTGAGCATCCGCGTCGGCGCGCGCGTGCGCCTGGTCGACGTCGACGCCGTGGACTACTTCGAGGCCGACGGCAACTACGTGCGCGTCCACGTCGGCGGCACGTCGGAGCTGATGCGCGAGTCGCTCACCGCGCTCGGCGGCCGCCTCGACCCGCGCCGTTTCGTGCGCGTGCACCGCTCGCTGGTGGTGAACGTCCGCCGCGTGGTCGAGGTCGAGCCGCTGTTCGCGGGCGAGTACGTCCTCTTCCTGCACAACGGCCGCCGCCTCACCACCGGCCGCAGCTACCGCGCCGCCGTCCAGCAGGCGCTCGGCCTCCGCTCCTGACGGGATGACACGACGACCGCTCACGCTCGGCGCGACGCTCACGGCCCTCGGGACCGCGACCGCGTGCGCCGCGGGCCGCCCGCCCGACGCCGCGACGCCGGCGGCCGAGTCGCGCACCGCCACCCTCCGCGTCGACACGCTCCGGCTCTGGTACCGCGTCGCCGGCCGGTCGACGGCGGGCGCGCCGCCCGTGGTGTTCCTGCACGGCGGGCCGGGGCAGGGGAGCGAGCACTTCGAGCGCCTCGTCGGGCCGCAGCTGGAGCCGTCGCTGCGCATGGTGTACTTGGACCAGCGCGGGAGCGGACGCTCGGGCCGCGGCGCGCCCGCGCTCTACACCATCGACAAGCTGGTGAGCGACGTCGACTCGGTGCGCGCCGCGCTCGGCGTCGACCGCATCGCGCTCGTCGGCCACTCCTTCGGCGGCACGCTCGCGCTGGAGTACGCGGCGCGGCACCCCGAGCGCGTGGCCGCCCTGGTCTTCGCCGCGGGGCTGTGGGACGCCCCCCTGCAGCTCGGGCTGCGCTGCGGCCACGCGAACGAGGCGCTCCGCGCCACGGCGGCGCGACTCGTCGGCGACTCGGCGGCGGCGGCCGCGCGGGCGGCGGGCGACTGCCGGTGGATGAACCGCATGCCCGCGCGCGAGCGCGACTCGCTGAACGCGACGCTCATGTTCCCCGACCCCCGCGTGTCGGCGCGGCTCGACAGCGTCGAGCGCCTCGCCGGCCGCGCGAACACCGGCGAGGTGGGGCGGGCGCTCGGCGCGGGCCTCGGCGCCTACCGCTTCACGCACTTCCCGCGGCTCACGATGCCGGTGCTCGTGATCGCCGGGCGCCACGACGGGGCGGCGGTTCCCGCCGGGCTCCGCCGGCTCGCGGAGCGGCTGCCCAACGCGCGCTACGTCGAGTACGACGCGAGCGGCCACTTCGTCTACCTCGACGAGACGCAGCGGTTCGCGCGCGACGTCGCGGCGTTCGTGCGCGGCGGCCGATAGCGCCGCACGACAGAAGACCCGCCGCACCCCGTCCACCGTTCGCCCGCTCCCGCCCACCGTCCGTCCCGTGCGCGTGGCGCCCGCCGCCCGCCGCGTCGCAGCGTGCCCCCGCGCCCGCCGCACCCGGCGGCCGGCCGCCACCGCACACACGACGGAGAACGGAGATGCCACAGGGACGCTCGGAGGGCCGGCGCCGCGCGCGGCGCACGACCGCGGCACGCTGGGGGACGATCGCGCTGGCGGCGCTCGGCGCGGCGGCCTGCGCCGACGGGGGCGGGGCGCAGCTCGGCCCGCGCTCGGCGCCGGCGGCCGGCGTGAGCACCGGCGCCGGCGCCGTCCCCGCCGTGTTCGCGCCCGACGTCATCTCGGACGCGCGCGAACAGTGGCGCATCACCTTCACGTCGAACGGCAAGACCGCCTACTTCGCGTCGAGCACGGTCTTCTTCCCGTTCTCGCGCCAGGCGACGATCTACGTCTCGCACCTCGTCGACGGCGCGTGGACGGCGCCCGAGGTCGCGCCGTTCTCGGGCCGGTACAGCGACATCGACCCGTTCATCGCCCCGAACGGGCAGCGGCTCTACTTCTCGTCGATCCGCCCGGTGAACGGCGTCCTGCGCGGCGACATCGACCTCTGGATGGTCGAGCGCACTCCCGACGGGTGGGGCGAGCCGATCTGGCTCGGGCCGAACGTCAACAGCCCGACGGCCGACGAGCTCTACCCGTCGGTCTCTGGCGACGGGACCCTGTACTTCGCCAGCGGACCGTTCTTCCCGCAGCCAGGCCGCCACTTCGACATCTACCGCGCCGAACGCCAGGGCGACGGCTTCGCGCCGCGCGAGGCGCTCGGGCCGGGCGTGAACACGACGCCGGTCGCGGGGGGCGGGCTGCAGGACGCGTGGGAGTTCAACCCCGAGGTCTCGGTCGACGGCCGCACGCTGGTCTTCACCTCGCTGCGCCCCGGCGGCTTCGGGCTCGGGGACCTGTACGTCAGCCACCTCGAGCGCGGGGCGTGGACGCCGGCACGCAACCTCGGCCCGGTCGTGAACACTGCGGCCGACGAGTACCACCCGACGCTCTCGCGCAACCGGCGCGAGCTGTTCTTCGTGCGTCGCGGGCCGGCGCCGGGGAACTTCTACCACGTCTCCACGCGGGCGCTCGACGGGCTGTGAGCGTCGCCGGCGGGCGGGGTGAAGCGGGCGGGGTGAAGCGGGCGGGGTGAAGCGGGCGGGGTGAAGCGGGCGAGGTGAGGCGGGCGGGATACGGCGGAGGCCGAGGCGACGGGATGGAACATGCGGGGTGCGGCGCGTCGGCAGGTGAAGGCCGCCGCATCCCGCCCGCCCCATCTCGCACGTAGTATCCCGCACGCCGTACCCCGCACGCCTCATCCGCCCTTCCATGCGTTCGCGCATCCAGCGCCTCTTCGCCGAGTACGGCGTCGCCGCCCTCGTCCTGCACTATCTGATCTTCGCCCTGGTGTTCGCGGGCGCGTGGGTGGCACTGCGCGCCGGGTGGCGGCCGCGCTCGTTCACCGGGAGCGCCGGGCTGGCGACGGTCGCGTACGGGATCACGAAGCTGACGATGCCGCTGCGGCTGGCCGCGACCGCGGCGCTGGTCCCCTTCGTCGCCCGCGGGTGGGAGCGCGTCAGCGGGCGCCGGCGCGCGGCCGACGTGCCGCTCCCCGCGTCCGACGAGCCGGCGGCGCGCTGACGCGACGTCAGCCGGCCGTGCGCGCCAATGCCCGCCGCACCTCGTCCGCCAGCGCGCCGTTCGTCGCCACCGCGTCGCCGCCGAGCGCGGTGCGCCGCCCGTCCCACGCGGTGAACACGCCCCCCGCCTCCTCGACGATCGGCAGCAGCGGCGCCGAGTCCCAGTCGCCCATGATCGGGTCGACCATCGCCTCCGCGCGCCCCGTGGCGACCAGCAGGTAGCCGTACGCGTCGGCCCACGTGCGCGACAACAACGCCGCGTCCTCGAGCGCGCGCCAGCCGTCGCGCCGGTCGGGGCGGTGCACGAACTTCGGGTCGGTGGTGAGCACCGTCGCCTCGCCAAGCGTCGCCACCGCCGACACGTGCGCCCGCGCCCCGTTCCACCAGCACCCCTCGCCGGGCGCGGCGACGACGACCTCCTGCACCGCCGGGAAGTACGCCGCGCCGGCCAGCACCTCGTCGCCGGCCAGACACGCCACCAGCGTCCCCCAGAGCGGCACGCCGCGCACGAACGTCTTCGTCCCGTCGATCGGGTCGAGCACCCAGCGCCGCGGCGCGCCGGCGCGCGTCACGCCGAACTCCTCGCCCAGGATCCCGTCGGCCGGGAAGCGCGCCTCCAGCCACGCCCGCGCCGCCTGCTCGGCGCCGCGGTCCGCGACCGTCACCGGCGACCCGTCCCCCTTCGTCTCGACGTCGACGCCCGCGCGGAAATGACGCAGGGCAAAATCGCCGGCCACGCGCGCGACGTCGGCGGCGGCGTACATGAGGAGCGCGTTCGGCTCGGTCACGTGCCCCCCCGCACCAGCAGCCCGCTCTCGCGCATCGCCGCCTTGAGCGCGTCGGCAGTCATCACGACCCCTCCTGATCGGGATTGCGTCGGGCAAGTCGCTCACGAGCCGCGGCGAGCGCTCGCTGGAAGCGGACGCGCAGCACCTCGCGCGGGGGGAGCTCGGTCAGGTACTCGACCACATGGATCCCGTCGCGACCCAGGTCGAGATACTCGACGGTCTCCTGCTTCTTGCCGGCGCACAAGATGATCGCCACCGGCGCCTCCTCACCAGCCTGTCGCTCGTTCCGGTCGAGCCACCGCAGGTAAAGCTGCACCTGGCCGGCGTCGCCGGGTCGGAACTCACGCAACTTGAGCTCCACCACGACGAGTCGCCGCAGTCGACGGTGGAAGAAGAGCAGGTCGATGTAGTAGTCGTCGCCGTCGACGGTGATGCGCTTTTGCCGCGCGATGAAGGCGAACCCGCTGCCGAGCTCCAGGAGGAAACGCTCCACCTCGCGGATCAGCGCCGCTTCCAGGTCGCGCTCGTCGTACGCGCCGGTGAGGCCGAGGAAGTCGAGAAGGTACGGGTCCTGGAAGACTAGCTCCGGCGTCAGACGGTCCTCGGCGCGCAGCGCGTCGATTTCACGGCGGACGACGGCCTCGGGCTGACGGGCGACCGCGGTCCGCTCGTACAGCATACCGTCGATCTTCTCCCCCAGCACTCGCGTACTCCACGCTTCGAGTCGACACATCTCGGCGTAGAAATCGCGCTTGAGCGGGTCATCGAGGTAGATGAGCCGTTTGAAGTGGGTCCAGCTCAATTGTCTCCGCAGCGCGGAGACAATGGCGGGATCGGGGAAGACTTCGGCGAACCGGACCATGTGCCGGAGCGAGCGCTCAGAGAACCCGCGGCCGAACTCGGCCTCCAGGCGTCGGCCGAGGGCGGCCACGACCTCGGCGCCGTACGCGCCGCGGCCGCCGCGCAGAGTCTCCTGGCGAATGCGGCTGCCGATCTGCCAGTGGAGCGTGGTGAGCGCGGCGTTGACGGCGGCGGCGGCCCCACGCCGTGCGTCCTTGATGAGCTGCCGGACTTCGGCGGCGAGCGCTGCCACGCCGCCGACGGTGGGCGTCGGCTGCGCGGGGCGCGCGGCTGGCGGGTTCCGTCGGGGACTCACGCGAAGGAGACCGGGCGGCGGGAGAGGTCGGACTTCCGAGTGGACATCGGCGTGCGCGACCAACGGTGCGGTTCGATGGCGCCGCAGTCAACGCACCGGCAGCCCGCTCTCGCGCATCGCCGCCTTGAGCGCGCCCACCGTCGTCACCCCGTCGTGCAGGATCCCCGCGACCAGCGCCGCGTCCGCGCGCCCCTCGACGACCGCGTCGCGCAGGTGCGCCGCCTCCCCCGCGCCCCCCGACGCGATCACCGGCACGTCCACCGCGTCGGCCACCGCGCGCGTCAGCGGCAGGTCGTACCCCGTGCGCGCCCCGTCGCGGTCGATGCTGGTGAGCAGGATCTCGCCGGCGCCGCGCCGCACGCACTCGCGCGCCCACGCCACCGCCTCGAGCGCCGTCGGCCGCCGCCCCCCCTTCACGTACACGCGGAAGATCCGGCCCGCGTCGTCCCACTTGGCGTCGATGCTCGCCACCACGCACTGCGCGCCGAAGCGCCACGCGCTCTCGGTGAGCACCTCGGGCCGGTCGACCGCCGCCGAGTTGATGCTCACCTTGTCGGCGCCCGCGCGCAGCGCCCGCCCGACGTCGTCCGCCGTCCGCACCCCGCCGCCGATGGTCAGCGGCACGAACAGCCGCTCGGCGGTGCGCCGCGCCACGTCGAGCAGCGTCGCCCGCTCCTCGGCGCTCGCCGAGATGTCGAGGAAGGTGACCTCGTCCGCCCCCTCGGCCTCGTAGCGCGCCGCCAGCTCCACCGGGTCGCCGACGTCGCGCAGGTTCACGAACTGCGTCCCCTTCACGACGCGCCCGCCCTTCACGTCGAGGCAGACGATCAGCCGCCGCGTGAGCATCACCCCCGGCCCTGCGTCAGCGACACCACGCCCTTGGTCGAGAACACCGCGCCCGACTCCGCCAGCGCGTCGCGCAGCGCCAGGCCGAGCGCCTTGAACGCCGCCTCGACCACGTGGTGCCGGTCGCGCCCGCGCAGCACGCGCACGTGCAGCGTCGCCCGCGCGTTGGCGGCGAAGCTCTGGAACCAGTGGTCGTACAGCCGCGCCGGCAGCCGCCCCTCGTACCACGGCCGCCCGCCGACGTCGAGCGAGACGTGCACCAGCGCGTCGTCCATCGGCACCGTGCGGTCCCCGTACCGCGCCGCCGTCGCCGGCGCGAACGCCCGCAGCGCCTCGCCGAACGCGATCCCCACGTCCTCGATCAGGTGGTGCGGCAGGTCGCCGCGCGCGCGCACCTCGAGGTCGAGTCCCGCGTAGCGCGCCAGCGTCACCAGCATGTGGTCCAGGAACGGCGCCGACGTGTCGACGCGCGCCTGCGGCGCCTCGGGGCGCGCGGCGCGGTCGATCGTGATCGTGATCTGCGTCTCCCGGGTCTCGCGGACGATCGTCGTCATGTCAGTCTTCGTGGAATTCCTCGATCACGGCGCGCGGGTCGAGCGCCCCCGTGTACAGCGCCATCCCGACGATCGCCCCGGCGACGCCGCGGTCGGCGAGCGCGCGCAGGTCGGCCGCCGAGGACACGCCGCCCGACGCGAACACCGGCACGTGCGCCAGCTCGGCGACGTCCTCCATCAGCGGCAGGTCGGCCCCCTGCATCTGCCCCTCCCGGTGCACCGCCGTCACCATGATCGCCGCCAGCGGCAGGTCGCGCAGCTCCTCCACCACGTCGGTGACGACGCGCGGGAGCGTGTGCTGCCAGCCGCGCGTCACCACGCGCCGCTCGCGTACGTCGGCCGCCAGGACGATCTCGTGCGGGTAGCGCTCGGCCACCTCGCGCAGCCAGTCCGGGTCCTCGAGCGCGCGCGTGCCCACGACCACCGCATTCGCCCCGGCGTCGAGCAGCCGCTCCACCGCCGACTCGTCGCGCACCCCGCCCCCCGCCTGCACCACCTCGAAGCCGCCGTGGCGCACGATCTCGGCGACCACGTCGGCGTTCGAGCCGCGCCCCGTCGCCGCGTCCAGGTCCACCACGTGCAGCCGCCGGAAGCCGAGCCGCGCCCACTCGCGCGCGACGGCCAGCGGGTCCTCCAGCCGCACGCGCTCCTCGGCGTACTCGCCGCCCACCAGCTGCACGCACGCGCCGTCGCGCAGGTCCACCGCGGGGATCACGATCATCGGTCGGGGGTGAGGGTGGACGTGAGTGAGGACACGAACGCCGCGACCATCGCCAGGCCGGGCGCGCTGCTCTTCTCGGGGTGGAACTGCACCCCTACCGCGGCGCCGGCGCGCACCGCGGCGGGAAAACGGTCGCCCTCGTGCTCGCTCCAGGCGATCACCGGCGCCGCGTCGGTCGGGCGGCAGACGAAGCTGTTCGCGTAGTAGGCGACCTCCAACCCGGACGCCGCCAGCAGCGCGTCGGGTGCCGCCCCCGCGGGCTCGACGGCGTTCCACCCGATCTGCGGCACGCGCCGCGCCTCCAGCCGCGTCACGCGCCCCGGGATCAGCGCCAGCCCCTCCCCCGGCCCCTCGTCGCTCCCGTCGAACAGCAGCTGCATCCCGAGGCAGATGCCGAGCGTCGGCAGCCCCGCCGCGATCGCGTCGCGCATCGCCTCGCGCCCCGGCGCCAGCCGCTCGGCGGCGGCCGCGAAGGCGCCCACGCCCGGGAGCACCAGCGCGTCGGTGTCGCGCACCGCCGCCGCGGCGTCGGCCTCCACGCGCACCGCCGCGCCGGCGCGCTCCAGCGCCTTGGCCAGCGAGTGCAGGTTCCCCGCGCCGTAGTCGAACAGCGTCACCCGCGGCGTCATCGCGCGGCCCCCAGCACGCGCCCCAGCGCGTCGAGGAAGCGCCGCTGCACCGGCTCGGGCCCCGCGTTCACGCGCAGCCCCTCGCCGCCGCTCGCCGCCAGCGCCGGCACCGCGGTCGGCAGCCCCGCGAACACGCGCACGCCCACGTCGTGCTCGGCGCGCAGCCGCTCGGCGACCTCGCGCGCCCGCGGCACCGGCACGAACACGAAGTGCGCCGCCGACGGCGCCGGCGCGAGGCCGAGCGCGCGCAACCCCGCGGTCAGCCGCGCGCGCTGTGCGACCGCGGCGCGCGCGTGCGCCGCCACCCAGCGCCGCGCGTCGTCGGCGTCGGCCAGCGCCGCCAGCGCGCCGCGCTCCGCCGGGTAGGTGACCTTGAACGGCCCGCGCGCCTTCTCGACCTCGCGCACCACGCGCGCGTCGCCCACGCCGTACCCCACGCGCAGCCCCGCCAGCCCGAACGCCTTGCTCATCGTGCGCAGCGCCAGCACGCGCCCCATCCCCGGCGCCTCGGGGGTGAACACCTCGGCGCGCGTCTCGGGGTCCGCCAGCACGTACTCCGCGTACGCCTCGTCGACGATCACCAGCCCGCGCGCGCCGGCCACCACGCGCCGCACCGTCTCGCGCGCCACCGGCGTGGCGGTCGGGTTGTTGGGCGTGCACAGGTAGATCACCGCCGCGTCGAGCGCCAGCAGCGCCTCGGCGTCGACCGCGTAGTCGTCCCCCGCGAGCGGCACGCCCACCGGCTCCATCCCGTTGGCGCGCGCGTACACCGGGACCATCGAGAAGGTGGGCGCCGCGTGCGCGACCACGCCCCCCTGCTCGGCGAACGCCCGCAGCGCGCAGTCGATCACGTCGTCCGAGCCGCACCCCGTCACCACCTCCTCCGGCGCCACCCCCGCGTACTCGGCGATCGGCGCCTTGAGCGTGGCGTTGTAGAGCGCGGGGTAGTGCGCCACCGTCTCCGCCGTCGACGCGCGCACCGCGTCGACGGCGGCCGGCGGCGCGCCCCACAGGTTGATCGTGTCGCTGACGTCGGTGGCGCAGGGCGCGGTGCCGGGGGAGTACAGCGGGATCCGCTCGTACCCCGGGCGCGGCGGCGGCGTGGTGTCGGTGGTCGCGCTCACGTCTCGTCCTCCCCCGCGGCCTCGTCGGCGCTCGCGTCGCGGATGTCGCGCACGCGCTTGCGGAACGCCCGCTCGCGCAGCCGCGTGCGCCCGCCGTCCCGGTCCTTCATCCACGCCCGCGCCGCCGCCGCGTGCCCCGGCAGCCCCTCGGCCTCGGCGAACCGCCCCACGTCGTACGCCAGCTTGTTCGCCGCCTGCGGCGTCACCCGCTGGTACGTCGTCCACCGCACGAAGTCGAGCGTCGACAGCCCCGAGTACGAGCGCGCCAGCCCCCCCGTCGGCAGCACGTGATTCGCACCCGTCATGTAGTCGCCGTACGCGACGCTGCTCGTCTCGCCGACGAACACCGTCCCCGTGTTGCGCAGCCGCGCCAGCACCAGCTTCTGCTCCGGCTCCCCGATCGCCAGCAGCAGGTGCTCGGCCGCGTAGTCGCTCGCGAACGCCGCCGCCTCGTCGTACGTCTGCGCCACCAGCACGCCCCCCTGCCCCGCCAGCGCCGCCCCGACGATGTCGCGCCGCTCGGCGTCGGGCACGAGGTCCGCCAGCGCGGCCTCCACCTGCTCCGCCGTCTCGTCGCCGACCGCGACGCACACCACCGCCGCCAGCGGGTCGTGCTCGGCCTGCGCCACCATCTCGCGCGCGACCGTCACCGGGTCCGCCGTGTGGTCGGCGATCGCCAGCAGCTCGCTCGGCCCCGCGGGGCTGTCGATCGCGCACACGCTCGCCACCTGCGCCTTGGCCTCGGCGACGTACGCGTTCCCCGGGCCGACGATGCGGTCGACGCGCGGCACGCTCTCGGTGCCGTAGGCCATCGCCGCGACCGCGCCGGCGCCGCCGAGCGCGAACACGCGGTCCACCCCCGCCAGCGCCGCCGCCGCCAGCACCACCGCCGCCGGCAGCCCGTCGGGGCCGGGCGGGGAGCAGAGCACGACCTCCTCGACGCCGGCGACCTTGGCGGGGACGACGCCCATGATCACGCTGCTCGGGTACGCCGCGCGCCCGCCCGGCGCATACACGCCCACGCGCCGCAGCGGGTCGGGGCGCCGCCCGACGACGATCCCCGGCTCGGGCTCGACCTCCGTCGCCTTGGGCTTGAACGCCGCGTGTACGGTGCGGACGTTGGCGATCGTGCGCTCCATCGCGCGCCGCAGCCCGCCGTCGACCTCTTCGAGCGCCGCCCGCCACTCCGCCCGCGGCACCTCGAGCGCCGACAGTTCCGCGCCGTCGAACTCGCGCGCCATCGCCCGCAGCGCCGCGTCCCCCTCGCGCCGCACGCGCTCGACGATCGCCGCGGTGCGCACGCGGATCTCGGGATCGCCCGACCCCGCGCGGTCGCAGAGCAGCCGCCGCTCCGCGTCCGGGAGGGCGTCGACGCGCCCGCGGAAGCGCAGCCGCGGTTCGGCGCCGCGCGCCGCATGTCGCGCGTCATCCGTCACGCCGCCGTCGGGAGAAAGCGCCACGCCTTCGGCCGCCGCCGCCTTGCGCAGCTCGTCCGCGATCCCGGCGGAGACGAACTCCCCCTCGCGCGCCCCGCCTTCGGTGTCCCCGCCCTTCGCTCCCACCATCATCCCCTCGCAGTCCGACGCAGTCACGACTCCCGCTGTGAAGACTCCCGCAGTAACGACTCCCGCCGTTGTGGTTCAGGGCATGAGCCGCTCGATCCTCGTCACCAGGATCCCCTCCCCGCCGAGCGACTTGAGCTGCGCGATCGTCCGGTAGATCGTCGCCGCCGGCACCACCGCGTGCACCGCCACGTAGCGCGAGCTCGCCGTCGCCCCGCCGTTCAGGATGTCGATCACCGTCGGCCCGTTGAGCCCCGGCAGCACCTGCTTCACCTGCTCCAGCGCCTCGCGCGGCACGTTCGCCATCACGTAGCGCTTCCCGCGCGCGCGCAGCACCGACTCGAGCGCCGTCACCAGCTCCTCCAGCGCGCGCTGCTTGTCGCTCGGCGCCTCGCCGGCGCCCGCCACCGCGCCCGGCGCGGCGATCAGGCGCGCACTCGACTCGAGCACCGTCGCCACCTCGCGCAACCCGTTCATCTTGAGCGTCGACCCCGTGGAGGTGAGGTCCACGATCACGTCGGCGATGCCGAGGTGCGGCGCGATCTCGACCGCCCCCGAGATCGGCACCAGCGTCACCGGCCGCCCCCGCTCCTCGAACCAGCGCTGCGTCACGCGCGGGAAGACCGTCGCCACGCGCACCCGCCCGTCGGGCGCCCCCGGCTCGCGCGCGTCGAGCGCGTCCAGGAAGGTGCCCACGTCGTCGACCGTGCGCACGCGCGCGTCGTCGCGCGCCGCCAGCACCACGCGGCAGCGGCCGAAGCCCAGGTCGAGCAGCGCGGAGAGCGCGCGCCCCGACTCGCACACCAGGTCCCACCCCGTGACGCCGGCGTCGGCCGCGCCGTCGGCCACGAACTCCGGGATGTCCTGCGCCCGCACGAAGATCGCCTCGAACTCGCCGCCCAGCGACGCGGTCAGCGCGCGGTCCCCGCGCACGCGGACCTCGAGTCCGGCGTCGGTGAACAGCTCGCGGGCGTCGTCGGCTAGGCGGCCCTTGTTCGGGAGTGCGATGCGGAGCATGGAAGCGAGGGGGGAAACGAAAGCGGCCCGTCCGGGGTGGACGGGCCGCTGGACGCGTCGGGCGGTGGGGCCGCCGTCTCACGCACGCGCGCACGCCACGCCGCGGCCGTCGGGGCCGTGACGGTGGTGCGCATGGTGGTGGCGGCGGGGCGCGGGCGACATGGCCGGCAAGCTAGGCGCCCCCGCCTGCGGACTCAAGCCCGGCGCAGCTTCGTGAAGCCCGGCGCGCGGGAACCCGTACCCCGTCAGGGCTTGCGCATCGCCCACCCCCCGGCGAGACTGCCGCCGCGCCGCGCCCGCCGCGGCCCCTCCCACCTTCCCCTCCCTCCGCACCCGCCATGAACAAGGCTGAGCTGATCCAGCACGTCGCCGACGAGCACGAGCTGTCGCGCGCCCAGGCCGCCCGCATCATCAACTCGCTGTTCGACCCGAACGGCGGCGTGATCGCCAAGGCCCTCAAGAAGGGAGACGCGGTCTCGATCACCGGCTTCGGCACCTTCGAGCAGCGCAAGCGCGGCGCCCGCACCTTCCGCAACCCGCAGACGGGGGAGCCGGTGAAGGCGAAGGCCAGCAAGGTCCCCGCCTTCCGCGCCGGCGCGACGCTCAAGGGCACCGTCCGCGGCACCGCGAAGGGAAAGTGAGGCACCCGGGCCGATCCGTCCGGCTCGGCCCGTCGCGCCCGCCCGGCAACCGTCGGGCGGGCGTTCGCGTTAGGGCGGTGCCGCGTCCCGGTTGTATTGAATTCGTTTCGGGGCGCGGGTAAATTTCTCCTGCTGCCGGGGACGCTCGGCGGCCCGGCCCCACATGGTGTGCGGCCGGCTCGGAACGGCCTTGGAGGCTTCCAGACAATGCGTTTCAGCGCTTTTGCGTTTGCGGCCAGCGCGCTCGTGCTCGCGGCCTGCGGTGGGAACAAGGATGCGGCCACGACCGACACGGCGGCGATGACCACGCCGGTCGCGGGTGCGGACTCGGCGCCGGCCGCGGGCGCGGCTCCGGCGACCGGCACGGCCGCGGCGCAGCCCGCGACCGGCACGACCCACACGGTCAACATGGTGGGTGACGAGAAGGGCTACCGCTTCGAGCCGGCCAACCTGACGGTCAAGGCGGGCGACGCGGTCAAGTTCGTGATGGTCTCGGGCGGCCCGCACAACGTGGCGTTCGACCAGGCCGCGATCCCGGCCGCCGGCTCGGCGCAGCTCACGGCCAACATCCCGAACCCGGCCGCCCCGCTCACGACGCAGATGTTCCTCAACCCGAACGAGGAGGTCACCATCTCGTTCGCCGGCGTCGCCCCGGGCGCGTACAACTACAACTGCACGCCGCACCTCGCGATGGGGATGAAGGGCGTGATCACGGTCCAGTAAGCGACCCTGGTTCTCGCAGTCGCGAAGGCGCCGGCCCCGTGGCCGGCGCCTTCGTCGTTCCCGCCCCCCGCGCCGGCGCGGCGCCGCTCTTGCCCACCCCCGTGCCCATGATCCGCTGGGGCCTCTGCTGTCAGTTCCTCGACGCGCCGATCAAGTTCCGCACGGCGACGCACCGCTACGTGTCGGGGCTCGACCCGGAGGCGGGGCGCGCCTACCTGGCCGGCATCGCGCGCGACAACGCCGCCGCCCTCGCGCAGGCCGTGGAGCGCTGCCGCGCGCTCGGCGTCGGCGCCTTCCGCATCAACAGCCAGATCCTCCCGCTCGCCACGCACCCGGTGAGCGGCTACGCGCTGGCCGACCTCGAGGGCGCGGAGGCCGAGGGGCTGGAGGCCGCCTTCGCCGCGGTGCGCCCGCTCGCCGAGCGGTGCGACGTGCGCCTCAGCCTGCACCCCGACCAGTTCGTGGTGCTCAACTCCGAGCGCGACGCGGTGCGCGAGGCGTCGATCCGCGAGCTCGAGTTCCAGAGCTGGGTTGCCGAGGTCGTCGGCGCCGACACGGTCACGCTCCACGTCGGCGGCGCCACCGGCGGCAAGGAGGCCGCGCTCGACCGGCTGGCCGCCGGCGTCGACGCGCTCTCGCCGCGCGCCCGCGCGCGCCTGGCGCTCGAGAACGACGACCGCCTCTTCTCGCCCGCGGACCTGCTCCCGTTCTGCGCGCGCACGGGGCTGGCGCTCGTCTACGACTCGCACCACCACCGGTGCAACCCGGACGCGCTCTCGGTCGAGGAAGCGACGCTGCGCGCGGCCGAGACGTGGCGCGGGCGCGAAGCGTCGCTCTCGCCGACGGCGCGCGAGCCGTACTTCCACGTCTCCTCCCCGCGCGACGGGTGGGACGCGAAGAACCCGCGCCCGCACGCCGACTACCTCGATCCCGCCGACCTGCCGCCGCTCTGGCACGAGCTGACGCTCACCGTCGACGTCGAGGCGAAGGCCAAGGAGCGGGCCGTGCTCGCCGCCATGGCGGGGCTGCCGGCGCCAGCCTCGGTGTAAGTTGAGGACGGAAGGGCCCTCTGCTCGGCAAAAACCAAGAAGAGCAGGGGGGATGAAAATCTGAGAAGATCGGATGAAGATCTGAGGGGCTGTCGTGGCGGCGAGGAGCGTCGCGCCGGGCACACCCCGTCAGATCTTTCTCAGATCTTCTCAGATTTTCATCCCTTCCTGCTCTTCAGTTGACCTTCCGAGGGCCCGGCGCACGAGCGTCGGCCGCTCCCGCGTGAGGACTCGACCGTTCGCAGCCCGTAGCCTCGTCCGGTGACCACCGACCTCCGCCCGACCACCCCCGCGTTTCCCGCCGGCCCGCGCGGCGTCGTGGTCGACGAGCCGCTGCCGCTCCCGCCCGGCGTGCAGCTGCGCGCCGCCTGGGCCGCCGCGCGCGCGCGCAACGCGATGCGGCGGCGCGGGGTGCTGATCACGGGGGCGGTGCTCGCGCTGGTGCTCGCGCTCGGGGCGCTCGTCCTGGTGCCGCGCGAGGCGATCCGCGCCGCGCGCAACGCCGCGCCGCGCCCCGGCGAGAAGGTCGACACGGCGGCGCTCGCGCTGGCCGTCGCGGGGGAGCAGCGCGCCTTCGCGCGCGCCGACTCGGCCGTCGACGCGGGGCGCGCCGCGGCCGCGCGGGCGCGCCAGGTGCTGCTCGCCGCCCGCGCCCGCGCCGCGGCCGCGCTCCCCCCGGCGACCCCCGCCACGCGCGACTCGCTCGCCACGGCGCTCGGCGCGCTGGAGCGGCTGCTCACGCGCGCCCAGACCTCCCCGCTCCCCAGCTCCTACCGCGCGCTCGCCGAATCGCCCGAGCTGCGCGCCGACGCGCGGGTGCGCACGCTCGTCGACTCGCTCGACGAGGTGGAGCGCGAGCGCGAGGCGTTCGGCGTGGTGGGGGGCGTCGACCCGATCTACGTCTCGCTCACCAACACGGTCACGCGCCTGGGCCGCGCGATCGAGGCGGTCGCCGAGCGGCGGCGGGTGGCGCTGCGCGACGCGCTGACGGCCAGCGAGAGCGCGCCGTCGCTCGGCGGGGCGGCGCCGGGGGCGCCGGCGCCGGGCGCGGCGGGCGGGAGCGGGGGCGCGACGTCGGCGCCCGGCGCGCCGGGGGGCCCCCCCCAACAACAGGATGCACCCGGCGCGGGCGCGGCACCAAACCCTGCGAACGCAGCGCAGACCGCCGGAACGCAGGCCGCCCCCGCCCCCCCCGCCCTCACCGCCGCCGACTCGGCGCTCCTCGCCACCCTCCCGGCCGGCGACACCACCGGCGCGGCCGCCGAGCGCGAGGCGGCGCGCACGCGGCTGGCGCAGGGCGAGGCCGCGCTGCGGGCCGCGCGCGCGCGCAACCAGGCCGTCGACCGCCGTGTGGCCGCCGCCCGCGCCCGCGCCAACTTCGACACCCCGCCGCTGGCGATGCTCGGCGCCTCGCTGGCGATCTCCCTCGTCGCCGGCTTCGCGGCCGCGCTCGGGGGCGAGGTGCGGCGCCCGCGCGTCGCCGACGCGCGCGAGGCCGAGCGGGTGACGCGCGCCCGCGTGCTCGCCGTCGTGCGCCCCGAGGCCGTCATCGCCGAGCGCGCGCGGCGCGAGACCGACGCCAACGCCCCGCCGCTCGTCGACACGTCGGTCGAGAGCTACCGGCTGCTCTACCTCAGCATGGCCGCCGCCGGCGCCGCCGTTCCCGTGGTCACCGTGCTCGGCGTCGAGCCCGAAGTCGCCGCCGCCGTCGCCGCCAACGTCGCCGCGCTCGGCGCGGAGGACGGGCGCAGCACGCTCGTCGTCGACGCCGACATGGGGCGCGGCGCCGTCTCGGTCGCCCTCGGGCTGGGACTGCGGCCGGGGCTCAGCGACGCGCTGCGCGCCGGGCTCCCGGTGGCCGAGGCGATCGCCCCCGTCCCCGTCGGGCGCGCCCTGACGGTGGACGTGATCCCGGCCGGGATCGCGCCGCCCCCCCCGCTCGTCGGGCGCGCCGAGTCGCAGCCCCCGGGCGCGCGCCGCGCCGACGACGACCCCGCCGTGCTCGGGACCGCGCTCGAACCGCTGCGCGAGGACCTCGCCCGCCTCACGCGCCGCTACGACCTCACGGTGGTGTGCGTGCCGCCGACGGAGCTCGACCGCGGCGCGCACACCGTGCTCGTCGCCCCCGACGTCATCGTCTGCGCCCGCGCCGGCCACACGCCCGTCGCCGCGCTGTCGCGCGAGATCGCCCGGCTGCGCGGGCTCGGGGCGCGAGTGCGCGGGCTGGTGGTGTGGGAGGGGGAGCCGCCCTCGGTGCCGACAAGAGCGGAACTGCGGGCGGGGTGAGGCGGGCGACGAACGGCGAGCGAACAACGGCGTGCGAGATACGACGTGCGAGATACGACGTGCGAGGTAAGGCGACCAATCGCTTTGTCTCGCACGCCGTTGTTCGCTCGCCGTTGTTCGCACGCCGTTCCTCGCTCGCCGTTCCTCGCTCGCCGTTCCTCGCTCGCCGTATCTCTATCCCATCCTCCCCCGCAGAAACGCCCGCGCCGGCCCCGACCCGCTCAACTCGTACGCCCGCGCGTACGCCCCCCGCGCCCCCGCCTCGTCCCCCGCCGCGCGCAGCCAGTGCGCGCGCACCGCGTGGTACCACGGGTAGCGCGCCGGCACCGCCGCGTCGTCGATCGCGTCCAGCGCCGCCAGCGCGGCCAGCGGACCGCGCGTCATCCCGACCGCCACCGCGCGGTGGACCGCCGTCACCGGCGACGGCGCGAGGTCGAGCAGCGCGTCGTACGCCGCCAGCACCGTCGCCCAGTCGGTGGCGGCGGCACTCGGCGCCTGCGCGTGGCAGGCCGCGACCTGCGCCTCCAGGTGGTAGCGCGTGAGGGCGTCGCCCCCCATCGCGCGCTCCAGGTGGCCGAAGCCGCGCGCGATCAGCGCGCGGTCCCAGCGCGCGCGGTCCTGGTCGGCCAGCAGCACCACGTCCCCCGCCGCGTCGGCGCGCGCCGGGAGGCGGGCCGCCTGCAAGCAGAGGAGCGCCGCCAGCGCGTGCGCCTCCGGCGAGCGCGTCGCCGGGTGGCGCGCCACCAGCTCGGCCAGCCGCACCGCCTCGCCGCACAGCTCGGGGCGCACCAGCGCGTCGCCGTCGCCGGCCGCGTACCCCTCGGTGAAGAGCAGGTACAGCGTCTCGAGCACCGCCGGGCGCCGCGCCGCCAGCTCGGCGGCCGCCGTCGGCACCGCGACCGCGACGCGCGCCTCGCGCAGCCGCCGCTTCGCGCGCACCAGCCGCTGCGCGACCGTGGCGTCGGTCGTGAGGAACATGCGCGCGATCTCCCCCACGCCGAAGCCGCCCACCGTCTTCAGCGCCAGCGCGACCCCCGCCTCCGCGGGCACCGCGGGGTGGCAGCACGCGAACACCAGCGCCAGCTCGTCGTCGGCCACGCCGTCGTCCGCGTTCGCATCGGCGCGCGGCGGACCGTCCTGCCACGCGTCCACCAGCGCCAGCTTGCGCCGCAGCGTCGCGTCGCGCCGTACCGCGTCCAGCGCGCGCCGCTGCGCCACGCGGAAGAGCCACGCCGCCGGGTCGTCGGGGACGCCGCGGAAGGGCCACGTGCGCAGCGCCTGCAGCAGCGCGTCCTGCACGACGTCCTCCGCCACCCCGACGTGCGCGCCCCCCAGCCGCCGCGCGAGCGCGGCAACCAGGCGGCCCGACTGCTCGCGGAACAGGTGCCCGACGAGCGGCCCGACGCTCACGTCGGCGCGCTCACGTCGGCTCGACCTCGCGCACCTCGATCCACCCGTTCGCGAGGTGGGGGCAGTCGCGCGCGACCGCGACCGCCGCGTCGTAGTCGTCGGCCTCCACGACGAAGAAGCCGCCGAGCACCTCCTTCCCCTCGGCGTACGGGCCGTCGGTCACGCGCCCGCCCGCGCGCACGTGCCGCCCCCCGTGGTCGCGCAGCTTCTCCCCGCCGACGACCCGCCCGCCGGCGTGTACGCCCGCGCTCCACGCGGCGTAGCGGGCAACGATCTGCTGCATCTCCTCCGGGCTCACGTCCCGGTAGACCGCCGGGTCCTCGTGCAGCAGGAGCAGGTACTGGGGCATCGTCTCGTCCTCGGTTCGGGTGTCGCGGCGCCCGCCGTCCGGCGGCCCGCACTCCTGAGACGGCCGGGGGAGGAGAATATCGACAGGGCGTCTTCGGCGCCGTCGGGCCTCTGAAAGGCAGGGGGGGATGAAGAATCTGAGAACTACTCTGAAAGGGCGGGGAGAGCTTCGAGCTCTCGGCTCATCCGCGCCGTTTCAGAGCCGTTCTCGGATGTTCGTCCCCCCCTGCTCTTCAAGATCGTGCACCGCCCCCGCGCCCGTCCCCCGTCACTGCTCGCCGGCGAGCTCGCGCACCCGCGCGAGCGTGTCGATCTCCGCGACCGGCTTGTCGTCGCGGACGCGCAGGATGCGCGGGAAGCGCAGCGCGTACCCCGCCTTGTGGCGCGCCGACTTCTGCACCACGTCGAACGTCACCTCCAGCACCACCTCCGGCCGCACCTGCTGGTAGCGCCCGAACTTCTGCACCGTCAGCGCCTGCAGCCGCTCGCTCAGCGCCGCGATCTCGGCGTCGGTGAGGCCGTTGTACGCCTTGCCGACCGTCAGCAGCGTCGGGTCGTCCTCGGCGGCGCGCACCGCGAAGGTGTAGTCCGACAGCACCTTCGCGCGCCGCCCGTGCCCCCACTCGGCGCCCACGACCGCGACGTCGAGCGTGGCCAGCGCCTTCTTCAACTTGATCCACAGCTTCCCGCGCCGCCCCGGCGTGTACGGGGAGGCCAGCGCCTTCGCGATCAGCCCCTCGTTCCCCGCCGCGCGCGCCTCGGCGAACGCCGCCTCCACCGCCTCCGCCGACTCGGCCAGCCGCTGCGGCGCCAGGCGCGCGTGCGGCAGCGGCCAGTCGAGCGCCGCGAGCCGCGCCCGCCGCGCCTCGTACGGCTCGTCGAGGATCAGCGCCCCGTCCCACGCCAGCGCGTCGTACGCCACGAACTGCGCCGGCGCCTCCCGCAGCAGCGCGTCGTCGAGCGTCTTGCGCCCCAGCCGCCGCTGCATCGCCGCGAACGGGAGCGCGCGCAGCGGGTCGGCGGGGTCGTGGACCAGCAGCTCCCCGTCGACGATGACGGAGAACGCCTCGACGCACGACGGGCGACGCGCGTCGAGCGTCGCGAGGGCCGCCACGACCTCCGGGTACCCGTGCGTGATCTCGTCGAGCGTCCGCGAGTACAGCGCCACCCGCACCGCGCCGTCCGCGCCGCGCGCCACGTGCGCCTGCGCGCGGATCCCGTCGTACTTGTCCTCGAGCGCGAACGGCGCCGGCAGCGCGGCCGCGATCTCCTCGGCGGTCTCCAGCGGCTGCGCGAGCATGAAGCCGATCGGGTGGAAGAGCGCCAGCCGCGCCTCACCCAGCCGGCCGTGGCGCGCCAGCACCGCCACCTCCCCCACGTCGCCGCGCAGCAGGTTGGCGTGGCGCACCGCGTCGAGCGGCCGCCCGTACCCCTTCGCCAGCGCCTCCTCGACCTGCGCCTCCTTGAGCCCGATGCGCAGCTCCCCGCTGCCGAGCAGCAGCTTGATCGCGTACTGCGCCTCCGCCGCCCCCAGCTCGGCGAGCAGCGCGCGCACGCGCTCGCGCTTCGCGATCGACCCGCGCGTCGCCGCCAGCGCCCCGAACGCCGCCGCCATCTCGACGAGCGTGCGCCCGCTCGCCGCCGGCGGCGGGTCGCGCTCCTCGAGCAGCGCCCGCGCCGCGTCCCCCAGGTCGCCGAGCGCCAGCGACCGCGCGCGCAGCACCTCGCGCTCGATCCCGGTCGCCTGCGCCAGCGCCTCGTACACCGTCGCCCCGCCGACGCTCGTCGTGCGCTGGTCGTGGCGCGGGAAGACGAGCCCCGAGAAGAAGCGCGCCGCCACCGCCAGCGCGTCGTCGCCGAGCGTCGGAAAGTACGCGGCGAGCGCGGCCCCCTTCTCCAGCCGCTTCGTCGTCGCGCGGACCGCGTCGGCGACCTCGCACCAACCCTGGAACGTCTCGTCGGAGCTCATGCCGTGTCGTGAGAGAATCTGTTGGGCCTCGGAGAAGGGCAACTGAAAAGCAGGGGGGATGAAGATCTGAGAACGACTCTGAAACGGCGGGGAGAGCTCTAGGCCCAGATCTCCTCCGCGCCCTTTCCGAGCAGTTCTCAGATTTTCATCCCCCCTGTCTTTCTTGGTCTTCAGAGAGCACCGGTTCAGAACGCGAACCCCAGCTGGTTGGATTCCGCCGCGGGAGGCGCCCCCTCGTCGGGCGCCGGGTCGTTGGGGTGCTCCATCAGGTGCTCCGCGTCGATTCCCATCGCCCGCAGCCGCTCGGCGAACGACGCCGGCCCGTGCACGGTGTAGACCTTCGACGCCCCGCTCTCGGTCGCCGTGCGCACCAGCTCCGCGTAGTCCGCGTGGTCCGACAGCGGCAGCACCAGGTCGCAGTCCTTGTAGATGTTCCACGCCCCGGGGTGCAGCGCCCACCCCGTGAGGTAGCACACGCGCTTCGCGGGCAGCTTCTGCACCATCGCCGTCTTGCGCGTCTGCGGCGTCGTGAGCAGCACGCGGTCGCCGATTCTCCCCTTCTCGTAGCGCGCCCACGTCCCCGGCCCGGGGAAGCCGTAGCCGAGCGACTCGTGCAGCGCCGTGAGGTTCGCGATCGCGCCGTGCAGCACCACGTCGTGCCCCGCGCGCGTCAGGTGCCAGAGCGCCTCCTGCCCCTTGCCGAGCGCGTACGCCAGCACCACCGGCGTCGCCCCCGCGCCGCGCGCCTCGTCGACGAAGGCCAGCAGCCGCGCCACCAGCTCCTCCTCCGGCGGGAAGACGTAGCGCGGCTCGCCGAAGGTGCACTCCATCACCAGCGCGTCGACGCGCGGGATCTCCACCGGCGGGGAGAACGGGTTGCGCCGCAGCTTGTAGTCCCCCGTGTACGCCACCCGCCCGCGCGCCGACTCGGCCACCAGCATCGCCGACCCGAGCGCGTGCCCCGCCGGCGTGAGCGTGACCGTCGCCTCCCCCACCCGCGCCGGCTCGCCGAAGCGCAGCGTCACCGCCTCGCGCCCCCCGCGCCGCGCCGCGTGCAGCGCCGCCGTCTCGGGGGTGCACAGGATCCGCGCCGCGTCCGAGCAGTGGTCGCCGTGCGCGTGCGACACGAACACCGTCCCGGGCGCGCGGCGCGCGTCCAGGTGGAGGGCGGCGTCGGGGAGGTAGAGGCCGTGGGAGTCGCGGGAGACCAACATGGGTGGGACGTGCGAGGTGGGGCGTGCGGGGAACGGCGTGCGGGGAACGGCGTGCGGGGTAGGGCGTGCGAGATAGAGCGAGCGGCATACCGCAATAGTTCGCCCTACCTCGCACGTCCCACCTCGCCCGCCTCACCTCGCCCGCCTCACCTCGCCCGCCTCACCTCGCCCGCCTCACCTCGCCCGCCTCACCTCGCCCGCCCCACCTCGCCCGCCTCACCTCGCCCGCCCCACCCCGCCCGCCCCACCTCGCCCTTCCCCCGGTCCACAGGGTACGTTACGTCGTGTCCCGCCCCCCCCCGCCCGGCGCGCCCCCGGAGCTCGAGACGCTCCGGCGCCACTACCTCGCCGCCCAGCTGCGCGGCGACCGGCGCGAGGCGATGCGGCTGATCGACGAGGAAGGGCTGGGCGCCGGCCACGGCGTCACGGCGCTGCACCTGCACGTCATCACCCCGGCGCAGCAGGAGATCGGGCGGCTCTGGCAGCAGAACGTCATCCACGTCGCCCAGGAGCACGCCGCCACCGCCATCAGCCAGCTCGTGGTGGCGCACCTCTACCGCCACCTCCCGGTGCGCCCCCCGGTCGGCCGCCGCCTCCTCGTCGCCTGCGCCCCCGGCGAGCGGCACGAGATGGGGGCCCGCATCGCCAGCGACTTCCTCGAGGCCGCCGGATTCGCCGTCCACTACCTCGGCGCCGACGTCCCCGTGCGCGACCTGGTGACCCACGCCCTGGCCACCCGCCCGCACCTCGTCGTGCTCTCCGCCGCCACCGGGATGTGTACACCCGGGCTCGTCGCGGCGGTGCGAGGGTTGCAAGAGGCGCTCGGCCCGGACTTTCCCGTGCTGGTGGGAGGGGCGGCCTTCGACGACCGCGACACGGCTCCCCCCTGCGACCTCCCCACCGGGGTGGTGCAGCACGGGCTCGACGCCCCCGCGCTGGTGGCGCTCGTCGCCGACCGACTCGGCGTCCCGCGCCCGCCACTCGACGGCGACTCCGACGACCCGCACCGTCACGCCGCGTGACCCCCCCCGCTCCGCCCGACGTCTTCGAGACGCTGAGTCGCGAGGCCGCCCTCCGCTGCGCCCCCGACGGCGCCGTGCGCTGGGCCGACGCCCGCGCGGCGCGCCTCTTCGGGCTCGCCGTCGGCGGGCGACTCGACGACGTCCTGCTCGACGGCTCGGGCGACAAGGCCCGCCGCCTGCTGGCCGAGGCGGCCGGCGGCGCGGTCGTGCGCGACTGGGAGCTGCAGCTCCGCGGGGCCGACGGCGAGGCGCACGCCGTCCGCTGCGCCGCCGCCCCCGCCGGCGACGGCGAAGTCGCGCTCCTCTGCGCCCTCGCCCCCTCCGACGTCGCGCTCCAGCTCGACCAGATGGCGGGGAGCCTCGAGGAGCTCTCCCGCCTCCAGCGCGAGACCACCCGCCAGGCGCGCGAGATCCTGGCCGGCCGCGCCGAGATCTCGCGCCTCGGGACGGACCTCGACAACGCGGGGCGCGGCATCAAGGCGCTCTACGACGAGCTGGCGGAGTCCGCCGACTCGCTCAAGGTCGCCACCGAGTCGCGCGGGCGACTGGTGGCCGACATGGGGCACGAGCTGCGCGCCCCGCTCTCCTCCATCCTCGGCCTCGCCAAGCTGCTGGCCAGCGGGATCGACGGCGCGCTCTCCCCCGAGCAGGAGCGGCAGGTCTCGTTCATCCGCCGCTCCGCCGAGGAGATGCTCGAGCTGGTGAACGACCTGCTCGACCTGTCGCGCATCGACGCCGGCCGGCTGCGCCTCCGCCCCGCCCCCTTCACCGTCGACGCGCTGTTCGCGCTGCTGCGCGGGCAGCTCCGCCCGCTGGCCGACGGCGCCGTCGCGCTGACCTTCGCCGACGAGACGGCGGGGCGCGTGATCGAGAGCGACGAGGGGAAGGTCGCGCAGGTGCTGCGCAACTTCATCACGAACGCCCTCAAGTTCACCGAGCGCGGCGAGGTCGCGGTGCGCGCCGCGCTCGGCGGCGACGGGACGCTCCGCTTCGAGGTGCGCGACACCGGGATCGGGATCGCGCCCGCCGACCTGGCGCTGGTGTGGGACGAGTTCACGCAGCTCGACACCCCGCTGCACCGCAAGCACAAGGGCTCGGGGCTCGGCCTCCCGCTGGTGCGCAAGCTCGCCGACGTGCTGGGCGGGGACGCGGGGCTGGAGAGCGCCCCCGGCGAGGGGACGCTGGCCTGGCTCGCCGTCCCCGCCCGCCACCCCGACGTCGCGCAGCTCGCCGCCATGCGCGAGCGCGGCGCGCACCTCGCCCCCGGCGAGGCGCCGGTGCTGGTGCTCGAGGACGACCCGCAGGAGATGTTCGTCTACGAGCGCTACCTCTCCGGCTCGGGCTTCCGCGTCATCCCGGCGCGCAGCATCGCCGAGGCGCGCGAGGCGGTGCGGCACGTCACGCCGGCGGCCGTCGTGCTCGACGTGATGCTCGACGGCGAGACCAGCTGGCAGTTCCTCGAGGAGCTCAAGCGCGACCCGCGCACCCGCGACGTCCCGACGCTCGTCGTCACGGTGCTCGACCGCGAGCGCAAGGCGCGCGCGCTCGGCGCCAGCGAGTTCTTCGTGAAGCCGGTCGAGCAGCAGTGGCTGCTGCGGAAGCTGCAGGCCATCACCGCGCAGCGCGACGACCGCCCGGTGCGCACGGTGCTGGTGATCGACGACGACGAGGTGTCGCGCTACCTCGTGAAGCGGCTGCTCGAGGAGTCGCCGTACCGCGTGCTCGAGGCGGCCGACGGCCCCGACGGCGTGCTGGCCGCGCGCGAGTACCGCCCGGACGTCATCATCCTCGACTTCGTCCTGCGCACGGCCACCGCCTTCGACGTGCTCGACCAGCTCAAGCTCGACCCCGACACGCGCGCGATCCCGGTGATCGTCAGCACGTCGCGGCAGCTCGAGGAGCAGGAGCGCCGCCGCCTGTCGAGCGAGGCCGCGGCGGTCGTCGCCAAGGACCGGCTGTCGCGCGAGGTCGCGCTGGCGCGCATCCGCGACGCGCTCGCGCTCGCGGTGGGGGCGCCCGCCGGCGCCCCGCGCGCCGGCGGCGGGCGCGGCGCGCCGGCGGGGCCGCCGCCGTGAGCCGGCGCGACCCGCTCCCCGCGTTCGACGGCGCCGACCTGGCGCGCCCGCGCGCCGCCTTCGACGCCGCGACCCGCGCGCCGGTGGTGCTGGTGGTCGACGACACCGACGCGAAGCGCTACGTCGCGTCGCGCTGGCTGCGCCGCGCCGGCTTCGAGGTCGTCGAGGCGTGCAACGGGCACGAGGGGCTCGCCCTGGCCCCGCGGGCCGACCTGGTCGTGCTCGACGTCCGCCTCCCCGACCTGAGCGGCCCCGAAGTCCTGCGCCGCCTGCGCGCCGACCCCGCCACCACGCGGCTCCCGGTGCTGCACCTCTCGGCGCACGCCACCACGGCGCGCGAGCGCGCCTCCGGGCTGGACGGCGGCGCCGACGGCTACCTGACGCAGCCGGTGGACGAGGAGGAGCTGGTGGCCACGGTGCGCGCGCTGCTGCGCATCCGCCGCGTCGAGGCGGAGCTGCGCGTCAGCGAGGAGCGCTACCGCCTGGCCGCGCGCGCCACCAGCGACGTGCTCTGGGACTGGGACCTCGCCACCGGCGTGCTGCGCTGGAGCGACGCCGCCGCGCCGCTCTTCCGCCGCGCGCCCGACGCCGTGCAGCCCTCGGCGGCGTGGTGGTTCGCGCAGCTGCACCCGGACGACCGCCCGCGCGTGGTCGCCGGGCTGCGCGCCATCGTCGACGGCGCCGGGGAGCACTGGAGCGACGAGTACCGGCTGCGCCGCGGCGACGGCAGCTGGGCCACCGTGTTCGACCGCGCCTTCGTGGCGCACGACGAGCGCGGCTTCCCGGTGCGCATGATCGGCTCGATGCTCGACGTCACCGAGCGGCGCCGCTCGGAGGACGCGCTGGCGCTGCTGGCCGAGGCGGGGGTGCGGCTGGCGGGCGCGCTCGACTCGGAGGAGACGCTGCGCCGCTTCGCGCGCTTCGTCGTCGGGCGCACCGCCGACGCCTGCGTGGTCTTCGCCGGCCCCGCGCTCGACGCCGCCGAGGAGGCGCACCTCGTCCCCGAGCCGCGCGACCCGGCGGGGAACGCCCGCCTGCGCGTCGCCGAGGCCGAGGCGGCGGACCCGCAGGTCGCGCGCCGCGTGCAGTCGCTGCGGCTGGAGCACGACCCGCCGGCGGCGCGGGCGGCGGCGCTGCTGCTCGAGCGCCACCCGTCGGGCACGGTGCTCGACCCGGCGCGCGACGACCGCGACCAGCACGCCGCGCGCGACGCCGCGCGCGACGGCACCGGCGACGCGACGCCCGCCGACGCCCGCGCCGCGCTCCTGCGCGCCCTCGGCCTCCCCTCGGCGCTGCTCGTGCCGCTGGCGGCGCGCGGCCGCACCTTCGGCGTCGTGCTGCTCGGCCGCGCCGGCGCGCCCTACGTCGACGCCGACCTCGCGCTCGCCCTCGAGCTGGCGGGGCGCGCCGCCCTCGCGGTCGACAACGCGCTGCACTACGAGCGCGCCGTCGTCGCCAACCGCGCCAAGAGCGACTTCCTGGCCGTCATGTCGCACGAGCTGCGCACCCCGCTCAACGCGGTGCTCGGCTACGTCGACCTGCTGCACCTGGGGGTGGCCGGCTCGCAGAGCCCCGAGGGGGCGCGCTACCTCGACCGCGTCAAGCTGGCGTCGCGCCACCTGCTCGGCCTCATCGAGCAGATCCTGCTCTTCTCGCGCATGGAGGCGGGGCGCGAGCTGGTGCACGCCGCCGAGACCGACGCCGCGGCGCTGGCCCGCGACGCGGCCTCGCTCATCGAGCCGCTGGCGCGCGAGAAGGCGCTCGACTTCGCGCTGCACCTCGGCGCGGCCGGCGGCGCGGACGGCGGCCTCCCGGTCGAGACCGACGTCGACAAGGCGCGCCAGATCCTCCTCAACCTGCTCGGCAACGCGGTCAAGTTCACCGCGCGCGGGCAGGTGCGCCTCGACGTGCACGCCGACGCGCACGCGGTGCGCTTCGTGGTCGCCGACACCGGGATCGGGATCGCGCCGCATAACCTGGAGCGCGTCTTCGACCCGTTCTGGCAGGTGGAGCAGCGCAAGACGCGCACGGCCGGCGGGAGCGGGCTGGGGCTCACCGTCTCGCGCCGCCTGGCGCGCCTGCTCGGCGGCGACGTCTCGGCCACCAGCGAGCCCGGGCGCGGGAGCCGCTTCGTGTTCACCATCCCGCGCGCCCCCGCCTCCCTCGTCGCCGGGCGCCAGGCCGCCCCCCACTCGGCCACCGAGCGCGCCACCGAGCGCCCCGCCGCGCGCGCCGACGCGACCGTCTGAGCGCCGCCCGTGTGGTCCGACACGCTGCTCGCCCTCGAGCGCGCCCACCTGCTCCGCCTCGCCCTGTGGGGCGGCGGCTCGGTGCTCGCGGGCTCGCTCCTCCTGGCCCTCCTCGCCGTCCGCGGCGGCCCCTCGCCGCTGGTGCGCCACTTCGCCATCCAGACGGCCGCCTGGGGCGCCGTCGACCTGGCGATCGTCGCCTGGGCGTGGGGGCGCCTCGCCCTGCGCGACCACGCCGCCGCCGCCGCCCTCGAGCGCTTCCTCTGGCTCAACCTCGGCCTCGACGTGGGGTACGTCGCCGTCGGCGTCACCCTCGCCCTCGCGGCCTGGACGCTCGGCCGGCGGCTCGGCGGGGTGGGGGCGGGGCTCGGCGTGGCGACGCAGGGGCTTGCGCTCTTCGTGCTCGACCTGATTTTCGTGCGCCAACTCAAGCTTTGAGCTTGAACCCTAAAGGGCGGGAGTCGTTACTGCGGGAGTCTTCACGGCGGGAGTCGTTACTGCGTCGCCTGTAGGCCGTGGTCGAGGGTTACGCCGTCACGACTCCCGCCGTGAAGACTCCCGCAGTAACGACTCCCGCAGTTTCCCAAGAATGTCAGAGACCACGCTCGACCTCCGCGCCGCGCCGAAGTCGCAGGCCTACGAGGAGCTGCACGCCCACCTCCGCTCCGTGCTCCAAGGGGTCGACGACCGGGTGACGGCCATGGCGACCGTCAGCTGCCTCGTGCACCACGCCTTCGGGCACCTCTGGACCGGCTTCTACCGCGTCGTCGAGCCCGGGCGGCTGCTGCGCGTCGGGCCGTACCAGGGGACGCTCGGCTGCCTCGAGATCCCGTTCGGCCGCGGCGTGTGCGGCGCCGCGGCGGCCGAGGGGCGCACGGTGGTCGTGGAGGACGTGCACGCCTTCCCCGGCCACATCGCCTGCGACGCCCGCTCGGCGAGCGAGATCGTCGTCCCGGTGTACGACGCGGACGGAACGCTGATCGCGGTGTTCGACGTCGACTCGTCGGAGCGCGCCGCCTTCGACGACGACGACCGCGCGGGGCTCGAGCGCATCCTGGCGTGGTTCTCGTCGGGTACTGCGGGAGTCGTGACTGCGGGAGTCGTAAGAGCGGGAGTCGACACGGCGGGAGTCGTAAATGCGTCGGACCAAGCTCGCAGCTGAGACCGACGCAGTAGCGACTCCCGCCGTATCGACTCCCGCTCTTACGACTCCCGCCCTTTCGATCCGTCCAATGCTCGGCTACTCCGACCGCATCCACCACGCGCTCGCCTTCGCGGACAAGCACCACGACCGCGAGGTGCGGAAGGGGACGCGCGCCCCGTACTTCACGGCGCCCGCGAACCTGGCCGTGATGCTGACGCGCTACGGGCGGGACGAGGCGACCGTGGTCGCGGGGATCCTGCGGCAGACGGTCGAGGACTACCTGCGCGACGGCCTCGACGACGAGGCGGTGCACGCGCGGCTGGCCGACAAGTTCGGCGCGGCGACGGTCGACGTGCTGCTCGCCGCGGTGCCGCGCCGCGTCGACGACGACGGCGTCGAGCTGTCGCACGAGGAGCAGAAGGCCGACCTGCTGGGGCGCCTCGCCGCCGCGCCCGACGCCGCGCGCTGGGTGGCCGCGGCGCACGAGGTGCACGAGGCGAGCGCGCTGCTGGCCGACCTGCGGCGCACCGCCTTCCCCGAGTCGGTGTGGCAGCGCGTGAGCGAGGGGCGCGAGGCGCGGCTGCGCTGGTACGCGCGGGTCGCCGAGCGGCTGCGCGCCGCCGGCTTCGACGCCCCCGCGGTCGGCGAGCTGCGCGCGGCCGCCGAGGCGCTCGGCGCGGCGTAGGCCGCGGGCGTAGACCCCCGCCGCGCGCGTCGCGTCACTTTAGAACGCCGCGCACGCGCGGAACGCGCGCCGTCACGCGCGTCCGGCGCCGCCGCGTCACGATTCGCGCCGTTCGCCCCAGACGCCGCGCGCGTCATCCCGATTTGGTCGCGCCGCGCGCGCCGCCGCGTGCACCCTCCATCCGCTTCCTGCGCGACGCCGCGCGCGGCACCCCGCCGCCCCGGGCGCCTTCGCGCTCAACCGGACGTGGAGGGTTTCCATGCGACGCACCCCGCGCGGGCGGTGGCTCCTGCTCGCGACACTCGCGCTGCCGCCCGCACTCGCCCTCGCCCCCGCGCGCCCGCGCGGCGCCGCGCACGCGCAGGCGCCGGCGGCGGGCGCGGGCACCATCGCCGGGCGCGTCACCGACCGCGCCTCGCAGCGCCCCGCGCCGGGCGCGCGCGTCTCGATCGTCGGCCAGACGCGCTCCGTGCTCACCAACGACGACGGGCAGTACCGCCTCGGCGGGCTCCCCCCGGGCACCTACACCGTGCGCGCGCTCCGCCTCGGCTCCGAGGCCGCGACGCGGCAAGTCACCGTCGCCGCCGGCCAGACCGCGACCGCCGACTTCGCGCTCGCCCAGAGCGCCGTCGCGCTCGAGCAGGTCACCGTCACGGCCACCGGCGCCCAGATCCAGACCAAGGAGACCGGCAACGCCGTCGCGACCATCACGCCCACCGTCGAGGCGCTCGCGGCCAGCGCCAACGTGACCGACCTGCTCACCTCGCGCGCGCCCGGCGTGTACGTGCAGCAGTCGTCGGGCACCTCGGGCACCGGCTCGCGCATCCGCATCCGCGGCGCCAACTCGGTCTCGCTCAACAACGAGCCGCTGCTGATCATCGACGGCGTGCGCGCCAACAACGACGTCGGCAACCGCCAGGTGGCCGGCGGCGGGATCGGCACCAACGTCGGCACCGGCGGGCAGGTGGTCTCGCGCCTCAACGACATCAACCCCGAGGACATCGAGAGCATCGACGTCATCAAGGGGCCGGCCGGCGTCGCGCTCTACGGCACCGCCGCCGCCAACGGCGTCGTGCAGATCACCACCAAGCGCGGGCGCGCCGGCGCCACGCAGTGGCGCGGCTACGCCGAGCGGCGCGGGGTGAGCCTCGACTACTTCGACTTCCCGTCGAACTTCGGGCGGCGCGGCACCAACACCAACGGCAGCGCGACCACCAACTGCAACATCGACCGCGCCACGCGCGGGCTGTGCACGGCCTCGGAGCTCATCTCCTTCAACCCGATCGCCGCCGTCGACCCGCTGCGCTCGGGGATGGCGCTCGCGGCTGGCGCCAGCGCCGCCGGCGGCTCCGACCGGGTGAACTACTTCCTCTCCGGCGACTACGAGCGCGAGGAGGGGGTGTTCCAGACCAACAACTGGAAGAAGACCGGGCTGCGCGCCAACCTGCGCGGCCAGCTGCGCGACAACTGGGACGTGGCGGTGAACAGCGGCTACGTCACCAACCGCCTCCAGCTCCCGGTCAACGACAACTCCACGCTCGGGATCATCTCCACCGGGCTGCTCGGCAACCCGGTCGACGACCCGGCGGGGCGCGGCTTCTTCAACGGCTTCACCCCGTCGCAGCTCTACAACCTGAGCAACAACCAGCTCGTCGACCGCTTCCTGACCTCGGTCACGTCGAACCTGCAGGCGACGTCCTGGCTCTCCGTCTCGGGCGTCGCGGGGCTCGACTACGTCGAGGAGGTGACCAAGCAGGTGATCGAGCCGGGGCGCGTCTTCTTCGCCGACTACGCGCAGGGGAGCGCGAACTCCAACCCGCTCCAGATCTACAACTACACCGCGCAGGGGACCGCGACGGCGACCTTCGCCACCGACCGCCTGCGCTACACCACCACCCTCGGCGCGCAGTACGCCCAGGAGCGCTTCCGCGGCACCAACGCCTTCGGCGCCGTGCTCACCGGCGGCACCGGCTCGCTCAACGGCGCCAGCGCGCGCTTCCAGGTCAGCGACTTCAACACCGACAACAAGCTGCTCGGCGGCTTCGCGCAGCAGCAGGTGGCCTTCGGCGAGCGACTCTTCCTCACCGGCGCCATCCGCACCGACGACAACTCGGCGTTCGGCGAGCGCACCGACCGCGTCTGGTACCCGTCGCTGAACGCGTCGTGGGTGGTGAGCGACGAGGGCTTCTTCCCGACCACGCCGGCGGTCGGCTCGCTCCGCCTGCGCGCCGCCGTCGGGCGCAGCGGGCAGCGCCCCCGCTTCCGCGACGCCATCACGTACTACCAGCCCACCGCCGTGCGCCGGGACGACGCCGAGGTCGGCGCCATCACCTTCTTCAACCCCACCCTGCAGGGCGGCGTCGGGAACCTCGACCTCAAGCCCGAGCTGACCACCGAAGTGGAGGGGGGCTTCGACGCCGCGCTGTTCGGCGAGCGCCTGAACCTGCAGCTCACCTTCTACCAGAAGACCACCGACGACGCGCTCGTCCTGCGCCCGCTCGCCCCGTCGCTCGGCTCGGCGACCAGCCGGTTCGAGAACATCGGGCAGACGCGCAACCGCGGGCTCGAGGTGCAGCTCGGCGCCACGCTCATCGACACGCGCCCGGTGCGCTTCGACGTGCAGCTCGGCGGCGCCACCAACGACAACAAGCTGCTCGAGCTGGGCGAGGGGATCGCGCCGATCATCTTCAACGGCGGCCGCCAGATCCACCGCTCCGGCTACGCGCTCGGCGGCTACTGGCAGCGGTCGTACACGTACCAGGACGCCAACGGCGACGGGCGGATCAGCCGCGCCAACTGCCCCGGGCAGACGCAGGTCCCGAACGCCGGCGCCTGCGAGATCACGCTCACCGACACCGCCGTCTACCTCGGCAACCCGCTCCCGCGGCGCGAGTTCCAGCTGTCGCCGCGCCTCTCGCTGTTCAACGACGCGGTGCGCGTCTCCGCCCTCGCCGACTACCGCGGCGGCTTCAAGACGCTGAACCTCACGAACCGCTTCCGCTGCGTCTTCGTGCAGAACTGCCGCGCCATCCAGGACCCGACCTCCCCGCTCGAGGACCAGGCGGCGGCGGTGGCCGGGCTGCTCGGCACCGACGGCGGCTACGTCGAGGACGGGAGCTTCGTGCGCCTGCGCGAGGTGAGCGTCACCGCCGGGATCCCGGCGCGCTTCGCCCGCCGCGTGCGCGCGCGCGACCTGAGCGTCACGCTCGCCGGCCGCAACCTCGCCGTCTGGACCGACTACAAGGGGCTCGACCCGGAGATCACCTCCACCCCGGGCGCGAACTTCACCTCGTCGGACTTCCTCACCGTCCCCCCGGCGCGCGTCTGGTCGGCGCGCGTGAACCTCTCCTTCTGAGCCCGCGCCGATGACGACCCCCACCCGACGCCGCCGCGCGCTCGCGGCGGTACTCGCCGCGGCGCTCGCGGCGGCGAGCGCCGCCGGCTGCAGCGCCGACGACATCCTGCGCGTCGACGACCCCGACGTCGTGCGCCCCGAGAACCTCGCCGACTCGACCGCGCTCCCCCTCATCCTCGCCGGCGCGCTGAGCGACTTCCAGAACGCCTACAACGGCGGCAACAGCGCGATCTCGACCGAGGGGCAGGCGAACATGGTCGGCCTCTTCACGGACGAGTTCATCCAGACCGAGTCCTTCCCCACCCGCACCGAGGTCGAGCTGCGCGGGATCGGGCGGGACAACACGACGATGGCGCCGATCTTCCTCGACCTGTCGCGCGCCCGCGCGTCGGCCGAGCGCGCGGCGCGCAAGTACCAGGAGTTCGGGCAGCCGAACGCGGTCGGGCGCGCCGAGGCGCTCTCGCTCGCGGGCTTCTCCTACATCCTGTTCGCCGAGAACTACTGCTCGGGCGTCCCGTTCAGCACCCTCGCCGACGACCTCACGATCACCTTCGGCGAGCCGCGGACGACGGCGCAGACGCTCGACGCGGCGCTGGCGAAGTTCGACTCCGCGCTCGCCATCGCGTCGGCGGCGGGTACGGGCGCCAACGCGACGCGCGCCGCCAACCTGGCGCGCGTGGGGCGCGCCCGCACGCTGCTGAACCTGAACCGCCCCGCCGACGCGGCGGCGACGGTGGCGTCGGTCCCCACCGACTTCCGCTTCGTCATCCAGCACTCCGAGAACTCGCTGCGCCAGAACAACGGCGTCTGGGCCCTCTCGACCAGCCAGGGGCGCTGGGGCGTCTCCGACCGCGAGGGGGGGAACGGGCTCCCCTTCCGCTCGGCCGCCGACGTGCGCGTCCCGAACCGCGCCCGCCTCACCAACGGCGGCAACGGCTTCGCCGCGGAGCCGATGCAGGAGCAGCTCAAGTACGACGAGCGCACCGACGCGATCGTGCTCGCCGACGGCGTCGAGGCGCGCCTGATCGAGGCCGAGGCGGCGCTGCGCGCCAACGACGCGGCGACCTTCCTGGCGAAGCTGAACGACCCGCGCGCCAGCGCGCAGGTGCGGCAGGCGCGCGACCTCACGCGCTACGCCCCCACGGGACAGACGCTCGACCAGCTGCTCGCGCCGCTCGCCGACCCGGGGAGCCGGACGGCGCGCGAGGACCTGCTCTTCCGCGAGCGCGGCTTCTGGCTCTACCTGACGTCGCACCGCCTGGGCGACCTGCGGCGCCTCGTGCGGCAGTACGGGCGCACCGCGGAGTCGGTGTTCCCCGCCGGCGCGTACTCGTCGCCGGGCGGGTTGCGCACGGGGACGTACGGCACGGACCTGTCCTTCCCGATCCCGAACGACGAGGGGAACAACCCGAACACGCCGGTGAGCGGCGCGCCGCCGGCACTGAAGGGATGCATCGACCGGAACGCGTGAAGATCAACTGAAGAGCAGGGAGGATGAAAAATCTGAGAAGGTCGGAAAGGGCGCGGATGAGCTCAGAGCCCCAAGCGTATCCGCGCCGTTTCCGCTCTTCTCAGATTTTCATCCCCCCTGCTCTTCTTGGTCTTGCCGAGCCACGCCTCATACCCCGGCCGTTTCCACCGCCGGCGCGTACGTCCGCCCGCTACTCCGCCCGCAGCAACCCCGCGACGTCCGTACGCGACGCGCGCCACGCCGGCCGTGCCGCCGCCGCGAGCGCCACGGCGACGAGCGTCAGCGCCGTACCGGCGACCGCGAGCGGGTCCGCCGGACTTACGCCGTAGAGCATGGCGCGGAGCGCGCGCGCCGAGGCGAACGAGACGAGCGCACCGCCGACGCCGCCCGCCGCCGCGAGCAGCACGCCCTGCCGGAGTACGAGGGCGAGGACACCTCGCCGCCCGGCGCCGAGTGCGAGCCGCACGCCGAACTCGGCGCGGCGTCGCTCCACGCTGTAGGCGATCACGCCGTACACACCGACCCCGGCGAGCAGCAGGGCGGTGGCGGCGAGCCCGGCGAGCGTGCCGAGCAGGGTACGGCGCGCACCCAGCGCGCGCGCCAGCCGGGCCTCGAGCGGCGCCACGTCGACCAGCGGCAGCTCGGGATCCTCGCTGCGCACGGCGTCGCGCAGCGCCGCGGCGAGCGCCGGCGCGTCGACGCGAGTGCCCGGCGTCGGGCGCACCAGCACCATCGTCGTGGCGAGCGCGCGCTGCATCGCCGGCGCGTAGACGTCGGCGTCGGGCTCGGCGTCCACGGGCCAGTACGTCACGTCGGCGGCCACGCCGACGACCACGGCGGTCGAGTCGAGTACGCCCGCCCACGCCGCGTCGCCGAGCACGAGCCGACGACCGAGGACCGCGGCCGGCGCGACGCCGGGCCACAGGCGCCGCGCGGCGGTCGCGCCGACGACCACGACTTTCGGTGCCCCGCTGCGGTCGGCGGCCGTGAACCCCCGCCCCGCGACGAGCGGGATGCGCAGGAGCCGGAAGTGGTCGGGCCCGACGTCGTGGCGCCCCACCACGAGCGTCCGCGCGCCCGCGCCCACGCCGAGCGCCGTCGCGGGCACGCTGCTGCACGTGGGCATGTACGGCGTGCACCGCGCCACCGACGCCGCCGCCACGCCGGGCGTCCGCGCCAGGCGCTCCAGCAGCCGCGCCGCGCGCTCGGCGCCCGCGCGCGTCGAGTACGTCGGGTCGGCGGGGGTCACCCAGAAGGTCAGCACGCCGTGCGGGTCGAAGCCGAGCGGACGCGCGGCGAGTGTCGAGTAGCTGCGCAGCAGCAGCCCGGCGCAGGCGACGAGCGCGCACGCGGCCGCGAGCTGTGCGGCGGCGAGGGCCGTGAGCGCGCGCCGCGGCGGTGCGGCCGCCGCGGCGGAGCGCGCGCCCCACAGGCCGGGGGCGCCACCCGGGCCGCGCCCCGCGCGCCGACCGCGGGACCACGGCGCCGCGAGCGCGCCGGCGAGCGTCACGAGGAGCATCACGAGGAGCGCCGTGCCCACCGTGAAGGCGACCACCGCGGGCGTCGCGATCCTCGCCCCCTCGCCCGCCACGCCACCGGCGAACGCGCCGGCGATCTGCGCCCACCCCGACCCCTCCGCGCTCCCGCCCGCGGGGGCGAGCGCTGCGACTCCACGCAGCGCTGCGGCGGCGGCCCCCAGGCCGAGCAGGCCGCCCACGACCCCGAGCGCCGCGCCGTCGGCCAGCGCCTGCCGGAGGAGGCGTCCGCGCGTGGCGCCGAGCGACGCGCGCAGCGCGAACTCGCGGGCGCGCGTCGCCGCGCGCCCGAGCTCGAGGACGAGGAGGTTGAGCGCCGCGACGGCGAGCACGCCGAGCACCGCGGCAAAGAGGACGAGCACCGCGCGCCGGCGCGCCGGGTCGGTCGCGGCCTCGCGCAGCGGTTGCAGGTCGATGCCCAGCGGCACGCCGCGGGTCTCCGCCTCGGCCGCGGACTCGGCGTCCGGCGCCGCGTCGGCGAGCTGCGCGCCGAGTACGGCGAGCGCGGCGCGCGCGCGCTCGGGGGCGCGCGGGGACGGCGCGAGCCGCGCCGTCACGGCGATGAACGCCTCGTCCGAGGTGAGCAGATCGGCGACGGCGACGCGCACGCCCGTCGCGGCCGGGATCCACAGCGCCGCGCGCCCGCTGACCCCCGTCGCGCCGTCGGGTAGCACGCCGACCACGGTGAGCGGCACGCCGTTGACGCGCAGCGTGCGGCCGGGCGCCGCGGCTTCGTTGCCGAACCACCGGCGGGCGAGCGGCGCGCCGACCATCGCCACGGGCGCCGCGCCGGGGTGCCGCGCGTCGTGCTCGTCGGCCCGGAAGGGGCGGCCCCGCACCGGCGCGTGCCCGATCACGGCGAGGTAGCCCGCCGTCACGAGTTCCGCGGTCACCCGCTCGACCGCGTCCGCGGTTGGCGTGCCGACGACCGCGCCCGGCGCGACGTTCACCTCGGTGGCGAAGCTCCCCGCGACCGCCGCGAACGTCGGCGCCGCGTCTCCGCGCCCGGGCCGCGTCGCCGCGTCTTCCAGCCACGCGACCTGCGGGTACGACCACCGCCAGCGCGCGGGCTGCGCGCCGCCCTCGGCCGCGCCGCCGACGGCGACCGAGAGCTGCACGAGTTCGTGTGGGCGGGGGAAGGGGAGCGGCCGCAGCAGTTCGGCGTGCACGAGCGCGAAGCCGAGTGCCGCGGCGCCGACGCCGAGGGCGAGGGTGGCCACGGCGGCGAGCGTGGAGACGCCGTCGCGCCGGAGGGCGCGCGTCGCGTAGCGCAGGTCGCGCTGCAGGTCGTCGATCCACGCGCCGCCGCGCGCCGCGCGGGCGGCGGCGCGGACCCCCTCGACGTCGCCGAAGTCGTCGCGCGCCCGCTGCCACGCCGCGCCGGCACTCAGCCCTTGCACGCGGTACTCGGCCGCCGCAGCCTCGAGGTGGAAGCGCAGCTCGTCGTCGAGCTCCCGCTCGACGCGGTGCGGGCGCACGAGGCGCACGAGGCGTCGGGCGGCGCGGCGCGTGGCGATCGCCATTCGGTCGGCGACGGTCGGAGGGCGCATGGCGTCAGGTGTCACGGCCGCGGCGCGCCGTCACGCGCCGGCGAGCACGAGGTCCACCGCGCCGGCGAAGAGCCTCCACTGCTCGCGCTCGGCGCCGAGCTGCCGCCGCCCCGCCGCGGTGAGCCGGTAGAACTTCGCGCGCCGCCCTTCGGGCGACGTCCCCCACGCGGCCGTCACCCAGCCGCGCTCTTCGAGGCGGTACAGCGCCGGGTAGAGCGAGCCCTGACCGACCTGCAGCACGTCGGCCGAACGCTCGCGCAGCCGCTTGGCGATCCCCCACCCGTGGAGCGGCTCGTCGGCGAGGGTGCGGAGCACGAGGAGGTCCAGGGTGCCCTGGAGCAGGTCGCGGCGGGGCTCGCGGAGGTCGGTCATCGGCGCTGGACGAGAACGGTCGATCGGCGTGGTGCCTCGACATTCGACAACAAAGGGTGGGTCTCCTGTTGTCGAATGTCAAGGCATCGCCGCGCGGCCCACGCGGGCGGCGGCTCCCCTGCCCGCCGACGCGACGCGAACATGGCGCGGCGGCGCTCGCGGACGGCCGCGTGCTCGTCTCCGGCGGCTCCGACCGCGACGACCGTCCCTGCGTGGAGACGCCCGCCGTCTCGCGCAGGTGACGGCGCGGGCGCGCCGCCGCACGGCAAGTCGTGCGGCGGCGCGCGCTTGTGTTGGGACTACGCGGGTAGCGCGCACGGCGCCGCGCTTGCGTCGCCGGCGGCGCGGGATGCGGGGCGACGCGGCTCCGTGCCCGCACCCTTCCCCGATCACGTCTCCGATGCCGCTCCGCAGCCCCACCCCGTCGCCGCGCTTCGCGCTCGCGACCCTCTTCCTCTGCGCGCTCGCGACGCGCGCCGACGCGCAATCGCTTCCCGCTTCCGACTCGCTCCCGCTGCGCCGCGGGCAGTGGGGGGTCGAAGGGACGCTCCCCTACTCCGCCGCGGGCGGCGGCGGGGTGCTTCGCATGCTGTCGTCGCGCACCGCGCTCGCCCTGCACGTCACCGGCGGCGTGTCGGGAAGCGACCGGGGTGCGAGCGACGGCACGTCAGTCGGCGTGCAGCCCGCGATCGGCGTGCGGCGCTGGCGTCCAATCGCCCCAGCGTTCGCCGGCTTCGTCGAGGCGGGCGGACTCTTTTCGTTCCGGCGCAGCACGTCCGAGCAGCAGATCGCCGAACGACGCGAGGAGGAGTCGACCCGGGAGCTCGGCGCCGGCGTCTACCTGCAGCTCGGCGCCTCGTACTTCGTCGCGCCCGCCTAGCCGTCAGCGTCGGCCCGTCGGTCGTCGGCACCGTGTCGCAGCGGCGGTACCGCAGGGACGGCGATCAGCTCCCGCTGTTCGCCGAGGATCGCTGGACCGGCTGGCAGGTCAGCATCATACCGGCGACGATCGGCGTGGCGCTGCTGTTCTGATCGAAGAGCAGGGGGGGAATGAACATCTGAGAAGATCGGAAAGGGCGCGGATGAGCCCAGAGCCCCAAGCGTATCCGCGCCTTTTCCGATCTTCTCAGATGTTCATTCCCTCTGCTTTTCTTGGTCTTACAAGAGCCACGCGTCAGACCCCGGCCTCCTCCACCGCCGGCGCGTACGTCCGCGCCACGTAGTCGTCCAGGATCCGCAGGAACTCCTCGACGATCCGCTCGCCCTTCAACGTCGTCAGCAGCCGCCCGTCCACGTACACCGGCGCCTTCGGCTCCTCGAACGTCCCCGGCAGCGAGATCCCGATGTTGGCGTGCTTGCTCTCGCCGGGGCCGTTCACCACGCACCCCATCACCGCGACCTTCATGTCGACCACGGCGGGGTGCGTCTGCTTCCAGACCGGCATCTGCTCGCGCAGGTACGTCTGGATGTCCTCCGCCATGTGCTGGAAGAAGGTCGACGTCGTGCGCCCGCACCCCGGGCACGCCGTCACCTGCGGCGCGAACGAGCGCATCCCGAGCGACTGCAGGATCTGCTGCGCGACGTACACCTCCTCGGTGCGGTCGCCCCCCGGCTTCGGCGTCAGCGAGACGCGGATCGTGTCGCCGATCCCCTCGCCGAGCAGGATCGCCAGCCCCGCCGTCGACGCGACCACGCCCTTGCTCCCCATCCCCGCCTCGGTGAGTCCGAGGTGCAGCGGGTAGTCGCAGCGCGCCGCCAGGCGGCGGTACACCGTCACCAGGTCGGCGACCACGCTCACCTTGGCGCTGATCAGGATCCGGTCGTGCGGCAGCCCGACCTCCTCCGCCAGCGCGGCCGAGCGCAGCGCGCTCTCGAGCATCGCCTCGACGTAGACCTCCTTCGCGTCGCGCGGGCTGGCGGCGCGCGCGTTGGCGTCCATCAGCTGCGTCAGCAGGTCCTGGTCGAGCGACCCCCAGTTCACGCCGATGCGCACCGGCTTCGCGTGGTCGACCGCCACCTGCACGATCTGCGTGAAGTTCGCGTCGCGGTGACGCGTGCCGACGTTCCCCGGGTTGATGCGGTACTTGTCGAGCGCCGCCGCGCAGGCCGCGTACTTCGTGAGCAGCAGGTGCCCGTTGTAGTGGAAGTCGCCCACCAGCGGGACGTCGAGCCCCAGGTCGTCGAGGCGCGCGCGGATCTCGGGGACCGCGGCCGCCGCCTCGTCGTTATTGACCGTGACGCGCACGATCTGCGACCCCGCCCGGTAGAGCGCCGCCACCTGCTCGGCGGTCGCGGCCGCGTCGGCGGTGTCGGTGTTCGTCATCGACTGCACCACCACCGGGTGCGACGCGCCGACGCCGACGCCGCGCACGAACGCGGTCACGGAGGGGCGGCGGGAGGCGAACGGGCCCAGGGCGGCGACGGTGGGGAGGCTCACGGAGTGCTGCGCGGCGGGAGAAGGCGGGCGGGGCCCCGCGAAAGCTAGCGCGCCCGGCACAGCCGAGGGATACTCCGGCGTGCGACGGCCGGGCGCCGTGTCCCGGACCGCGCTTCTCTTGTCCAGCCGCCATGACCACGCCGTCCCCCGCCCCGCCGCGCCGCCCGTTCGCCCGCCGCCACTGGGGGAAGTTGACGCTCGCCGCCGTCGTCCTGCTCCCGGCCGTGGCGTTCGCCGCCTGGGCCGCCGCGACCCTCGGCTACTCGTACTCCGAGGGGACGCGCACCGGCTACAACCAGAAGCTCTCCCACAAGGGGTGGCTGTGTAAGACGTGGGAGGGGGAGCTCGCGATCTCGAACGTCCCCGGACAGGCGCCGCAGCTCTTCCAGTATTCGGTGCGCGACGACGCGGTGGCCGCGCAGATCCAGCGGCTGGAGGGACGGCGCGTCGCGCTGACGTACGAGGAGCACCGCGGCGTGCCGTCGTCGTGCTTCGGCGAGACCGACTACTACGCCGTGCGCGTGCGGGCCGTGGACGCCGATCCGACCGCGCCCGCTGCCGCGCCGCCCGCGCCGCAGCCGGCGCCGGCTGGCGCGAGTCCTGCGGCTCGGCCCGGCGCTGCGTCCGCACCCTGAGCTCGTCGGGGCGCGGGGCCGGACCACCTCCATGAACCGCGCTCCATGACGACCCTTCGCCGTCTCCTCGCCGCCGCGCCGCTGGCGCTCGCCCTCACGACCGCCGCCGCGCAGGCGCAGACCACCACCGCGCGCCCGGTCAGCTTCGGCCTCGCCGGCGGCCTCTCGATCCCGACCGGCGACGCCGGCGACCAGATCGAGACCGGCTACGTCGTGGGCGGTCTTCTCGAGCTGGCGCGCCCGGCGTCGCCGCTCGCCTTCCGCCTCGAGGTCGACTACCAGCGCTTCGGCAGCACGCTCGATCTGCCGGGCGCCGGCGACCTGCGCGTGATCAGCGGCGTCGCGAACGTCCTCTACAAGTTCGCCGGCGAGACGGCCCGCCCGTACCTGCTCGGCGGCCTGGGGCTGTTCAACACCGGCGCGACCGACGAGGGGAGTGAGTCGGAGACGGACTTCGGCGCCAACGTCGGCGTCGGGCTCGAGCTGCCGCTCTCCGGCATCACGGTGTTCGGCGACGTGCGCTACCAGTCGATCTTCGCATCGCCCGACAACGTCAACCTGATCCCGATCCGCGTCGGCATCCGCTTCTGAACCCGTTCCGAACCCTTCGGCCGTCGTCGGGGTAGCCAAACGGCTATTGCCGCCTTCCGAGCTCTCCCGTATCTTCTCCGCGCCTCGGTGGGACCAGGACACGGGTGTCCTGGTCGCGCCGGGCATCGGAGTTTGTCGGGGTACGGCGTGTTCCGCTCCCTGGACAAATCGACACCAAAGGAGAGCTGGACATGCGTACGACCGGCAAGGTGAAGTGGTTCAACGACGCGAAGGGCTTCGGCTTCATCACGCCCGACAACGGCACCAAGGACTGCTTCGTTCACTACAGCGCCATCCAGGGCCAGGGCTTCAAGACCCTCGCCGAGGGCGACGCGGTGGAGTTCGACATCGTGCAGGGCCAGAAGGGCCCGGCGGCGGAGAACGTGCAGCGCGCGGGCGCTCGCTGAACGAACCGTCACGGCACGAGCCCTGATCGTCACGGCGGGGCGCCGAGGATCTCCTCGGCGCCCCGCCGTGTTTTCCATCCCAGCCATGACTGTCGTCATCGTCGGCGCCGGCCTCGCCGGCCTCTCCTGCGCCCGCGAGCTCGTTCGCGCCGGCCGCGACGTCCTGGTCCTCGAGCGCGAGCCCGACGTCGGCGGCCGCGTGCGCTCCCGCCTCGTCGACGGCTACGTCGTCGACCGCGGCTTCCAGGTCCTCTTCACCGCCTACCCGACGCTGCGCGCCGCGCTGCAACTCGGCGACGGCGGCGACGAGCGCCTCGCGCTCCGCCGCTTCCTGCCGGCCGCGCGCGTCGGCGCCGCGCCGGGCGCGGGGCTCGTCGGCGACGCCCTGCGCGACCCGACGCTCCTCTTTCCCACGCTCGCCGCGCGCGCCCTCCCCGCCGCCGACCTGCTCCGCCTGGCCGCGCTGCGCCGCCTCGCCCGCCGCCTCAGCGTCGACGAGTGCTTCGCGCCGGCGTACGACGGCCGCACCGCGCGCGACTTCCTGCGCGCCCGCGGCTTCTCCGCGCGCGCCGTCGACGGCTTCTTCGCCCCCTTCTACGGCGGCATCCTGCTCGACCCGACGCTCGCCGCCGCGGCCTCGGTGCTCCTCTTCACCTTCAAGATGCTGGCAGAGGGAGACACCGCCGTGCCGGCGCGGGGCATGGGCGAACTGTCGCGCGCCCTCGCCGACGCGCTCCCCGCCGGCAGCGTGCGCACGAACGTCGGCGTCGCGGCGCTCGACGTGCGCGACGGGCGCGCCGCCGGCGTGCGCACCGCCGCCGGCGAGACGATCGCCGCCGACGCGGTGGTCCTCGCCACCGAGGGGGACGCGGCCGCCGCCCTCGCCCGCGCCGCCGGCGCTCCCCTGGACGCCCCCGACGCCGGCCCCCCACTCGGCTGCACGACGGTCTACCTGGCGGCCCGCGAGGCGCCGCTCCCCGGCCGCGCCATCTGGCTCGCGCCGCGCCCCGACGCCGTGATCGCCCACGCGGTGACGCTCACCGAGGTCGCCCCCGAGTACGCGACCGACGCCGCCCGCCACGGCCCCCACCTCCTCGCCGCCACCGCCGTCGCCGCCGCGGCGCGCGAGGACGACGCCACGCTGGTGCGCGAGGCGCGGCAGGCCGTCGCCGCCTGGCGCGCCGCCGCCCGCCTCGCGCCGCTCCCCGCCGACGCCCTCGTCCCCGTCGCGGTCGAGCGCGTCCCCTGGTCGCAGTACCCGCAGCCCCCCGGCGCCGCCGCACGCCGCGCCAGCGTCACGACGCCGCTCGCGGCGCTGTACCGGGCGTCGGAGGCCGCGCACACCAGCTCACTCGAAGGTGCGGCGCGCGGCGGCGTGCTGGCGGCGCGCGCCGTCGAGCTTCACAACCAAGGGCGGGAGTCGTAACGGCGGGAGTCGCAAAAGCGGGAGTCGTTACTGCGTCGCTTGCAGCTCAAGGCCACGCAGTAACGACTCCCGCTTTGTCGACTCCCGCTTTATCGACTCCCGCCGTTGGGGTTCAAGCTCAACTCCCGCCCTTGGGGTTCACGCGTCAAGCTCGGGGGTTCAAGGATCAAGCTCGATCGCCGCCGCCAATCGCTCTGCCGCATTGTCCCAGTTCGCCCGCACCGCCCGCTCCACCTCGTCCGCGCCCCCGCCCCGCACCGCGTCGACGATCGCCCGGTGCTCGGCGTGCATGCTGCCGAAATCCGCCCCCGCGCGGCGCAGCAGCGGGGCGTGGCACCACTCGTAGCGCTCCAGCCGCGGGCGCAGCGCCTCGAGGAGCGCACGCGTCACCGGCCCCGCGCACGCCTGCGCCAGCCGCGCGTGGAAGGCGTGGTGGAGCGCCTGCAGCCGGTCGGCGGCGTCCGCTGCGTCCGCTCCCGTGTTCGCTTCCACGTCCGCCCCCGCGGCCGCGCGCCCGAACTCGGCGTCCAACGCCTGCAGCGCGTCGGCGAGCGCGGCGCGCTCGTCGGCCGGGAGCGCCGCCGCGGCGCGCGCCGCCACCCCCTCCAGCGCCCCGGCCGCGCGGTACACCTCGCGCGCCTCGTCGGCGCGCAGCGGGGCGACGGCGACGCGCGGGCGCGCCCCACCGCCGTCGCCCACCAGCAACCCTTCCAGCTGCAGCCGGCGCATCGCCTCGCGCACTGGCGTGCGGCTCACCCCCAGGCGCGCCGCCAGCTCGTCCTCCCCCACCCGCGCCCCGGGCGCCAGCGCGCCGCGCACGAGCAGCGTGCGCAGCCGAGCGTAGGTCGTCGGCGGAGGCGGAGGCGGGGGCGGGGGGGCGGGGGCGGGGGCGGGGGCGGGGGCGGACACGGCGGAAAGGTGCGCCCGCGCACGCACCCTGCACCAGCGGCCCCGGGCGCGGGGGGCGCCTGCTGGCCCGCCCGCCACCCGCGTGCGACGTTACCGCACGGCACCACCCCAGCGTCGCCCCCGCCCCGCACCGACGAGCGTTTCCCGTGAAGTGGTCCTGGCGCATCGCGCGCATCGCCGGCATCGACGTCCACGTCCACGCGACGTTCCTGCTGCTGCTCGGCTTCTACGGCTTCGCCGCGTACCAGCGCACCGGCTCCCCGCAGGCGAGCGCGGCGGCCATCGGCTTCGTCGCGCTGGTGTTCGTCATCGTGCTCATGCACGAGTACGGGCACGCCCTCGCCGCGCGGCGCTACGGCATCGGCACGCAGGACATCACCCTGCTCCCCATCGGCGGCGTGGCGCGGCTGGAGCGCATGCCGCGCGAGCCGCGGCAGGAGCTGGTGGTCGCGCTCGCGGGGCCGGCGGTCAACGTCGCGCTGGCGGCGCTGCTCTGGGCGGGGCTGCGCCTGTTCGGCGGCGAGCCCGATCCCATGTCGGCGACGGCCGCCGACGAACGCTTCTTCGGCCGCTCGCTGGCCACGCAGCTGCTGGCGGTCAACGTCTGGCTGGCGGCGTTCAACATGATCCCCGCCTTCCCGATGGACGGCGGGCGCGTGTTGCGCGCGGTGCTCGCCTGGCGCACCGGCGACTACGCGCGGGCGACCGTGCGCGCCGCGGCCGTGGGGCGTTTCTTCGCGCTCGTGTTCGGGCTCGCCGGTTGGTTCTGGCTTCAGAGCCCGATGCTCGTGCTGGTCGCGCTCTTCGTCTGGATGGCCGCCGCCAGCGAGGCCGGCGCGGTCACGCAGGAGAGCGCCCTCGCCGACCTCCCACTCGCGCGCGTGATGCAGACCGACGTGCGCACGCTCGCCCCCGACGACCGGCTCGCCCGCGCGGTCGAGCTGCTCCTCGCCGGCTTCCAGCAGGACTTCCCGGTCGTCGAGCAGGGGCGGATCGTCGGCGTGCTCGGGCGCCGCGAACTGATCCAGGCGCTCAAGGAGCGCGGCCCCGACGCGCCGGTGCGCGCCGTCATGCGCACCGACTTCATCGTCGCCACCCCCGACGAGCCGATCGAGGACGCACTCGCCCGCCTCAAGGGGTGCGGCTGCCAGGCACTCCCCGTCGTGCGCGGCCAGACGCTGCTCGGCCTCCTCACGCTCGACAACGTCGGGGAGTACATGATGGTGCGGGCGGCGCTCCGAGGGGCGGGATGAGGCGGGCGACCGAGATCCCGCGTGCGAGGTACTGCGAGCGAGGTCCTGCGTGCGAGGGACGGCGTGCGGGGTAGGGCGGACAGTCGCCTCACCTCGCACGCCGTCCCTCGCACGCAGGATCTCGCACGCCGTCGTTCGCACGCAGTACCTCGCCCGCCGCCTCCACCTGCTCCCGCACTGCCCGCGGCCCTGTCCCCCCCATCGCCTCACGGTGGGCCACCGACGCCCGCGCCGACAGCGCCTCGCGCGCGTCGCCGCCGAACAGCGGGTGCGCGGCGCCGAACGCCTCGGCCGGCAGCGCGGTCATCTCGATCCCCTGCTCCTCCGCCTGACGCACCAGCGATCCTACCGCGCCGTGCGCCTCGCGGAACGTCGCGCCGCGGCGCACCAGGTAGTCGGCCAGGTCGGTCGCCATCATGCTGCTCGACAGCGCGGCCTCCATGCGGCGCGTGTCGAAGGTGAGCTCGTCCACCGTGCCGGCCACCGCGGGCGCCACCAGCAGCAGCGTGTCCACCGCGTCGAACAGCGCGCGCTTGTCGTCCTGCAGGTCCTTGTTGTAGCCCGTCGGCAGCCCCTTGAGCGCGCCGAGCATCGCCACCAGGTCGCCGAGCAGGCGCGCCGCCGAGCCGCGGGCCAGCTCCAGCGCGTCCGGGTTGCGCTTCTGCGGCATCATGCTGCTCCCCGTCGAGAAGCCGTCGCCGAAGCGCACGAAGCCGAACTCGCTCGACCCGAACAGGATCAGATCCTCGGCCAGCCGCGACAGGTGCGTCCCCGCCATCGTGAGCGCGAAGATCGTCTCCGCCACGAAGTCGCGGTCCCCCACCGCGTCGATGCTGTTCGGCGCCACCGCGTGGAAGCCGAGCGACGCCTGCAGGAACGCGCGGTCCACCGGGAACGCCGACCCGGCGATCGCGCCCGAGCCCAGCGGCAGCTCGCTCGCGCCGCGCGCCGCGGCGGTCAAGCGCCGGCGGTCGCGCGCCAGCGGCCAGAAGTGCGACAGCAGCCAGTGCGCGACGCTCACCGGCTGCGCGCGCTGCAGGTGCGTGTAGGCCGGCATCAGCGCCTCCTGCAGCCCCTCCGCGCGGCGCAGCAGCACCTCCTGCGCGCCGCGCAGCGCCGCGTCCGCGCGCGCGCAGGCGTCGACCGTCCAGAGGCGCGTGGCCGTCGCCACCTGGTCGTTGCGCGAGCGCCCCGTGTGCAGCTTGCTCGCGACCGCGCCGACCGCGTCGTGCAGCAGCCGGTCGATCATCGTGTGCACGTCCTCGTCGCTCGCCACCGGCTGCGCGCCGTCGGCGAGGCGCCGCGCGACCTCGTCGAGCCCGCGCGCCAGCGCGCCGCCCTCGTCGGCCGTCAGCACCCCCGCGCGCGCCAGCGCCGCCGCCCACGCCTTGGACAGCCGCACGTCGTGCGGCCAGAGCCGGAAGTCGACGCCGATCGAGCGGTTGATCGCCTCCAGCAGCGGCGAGGGGCCGCCGGCGAAGCGACCCCCCCACAGCTTGTGCTGCCCGTCGGCCGACTCGGCCACCCTCAGACCCCCGCCAGCTCCGACGCGGTCGCCGGGAACTTGGCGTCCCCCGACGCCGCCGGCGCCTCGGCGCCCGACACCTCGGTGGCGGGCGCTGTCGGCGACTGCTGCGCCTTGAGCTCCTGGTCCTTGATCGCGCGCACGCGCTGCGACAGCCCGTACAGCCGGATGTAGCCGGCCGCGTCGCTCTGCTGGTACACGTCGTCCTCGCCGAACGTCACGAACCGCTCGTCGTACAGCGCGTACGGGCTCTCGCGCCCCACCGGGGCGGCCGAGCCCTTGTAGAGGCGCATCGTCACGGCGCCGGTGACGCGCTGCTGCGTCGCGTTCACGAACGCGTCGTACGCCTCGCGCTCCGTCGTCCACCACCGCCCCTCGTACACGAGGTCCGCGTAGCGCGGCGCGATCAGGTCCTTGGCCGCCAGCGTGCGCCGGTCGAGGATCAGCTGCTCCAGCTCCGAGTGCGCGCCGTACAGGATGGTGCCCCCCGGCGTCTCGTACACGCCGCGCGACTTCATCCCGATCATCCGGTCCTCGACCAGGTCGATGCGGCCGACGCCGTGCCGCGCGCCGAGCGCGTTCAGCCGCTCCAGCAGCGCCACCGGGCCCAGACGCTCCCCGTTCACCGAGACCGGCGTCCCCTGCTCGAAGCCGATCACGACCTCCTCGGGCGCGTCGGGCGCCTGCGTCGGGTCGGCCGTGAGCTGGAACATGTCCTCCGCCGGCGCGACCGCCGGATCCTCCAGCTGCCCTCCCTCGTGCGACAGGTGCCAGATGTTGCGGTCGCGCGAGTAGATCTTGGTGATCGTCGCCGCCACCGGCACCCCCTTCTCCGCCGCGTAACGCAGCGCGTCCTCGCGGCTCCGGATGTCCCACTCGCGCCAGGGCGCGATCACCGGCAGCTCGGGGGCGAACGCCATGTAGGTGAGCTCGAAGCGCACCTGGTCGTTCCCCTTCCCCGTGCACCCGTGCGCCAGCGCGTCGGCCCCGACCTGCCGCGCGACCTCGACCTGCCGGCGGGCGATCAGCGGACGGGCCATCGACGTCCCCAGCAGGTACTTCCGGTTGTAGATCGCCCCGGCGCGCAGCGTCGGGAAGATGAAGTCCCGGACGTACTCCTCGCGCAGGTCCTCGACGTAGCACGCCTCGGCACCCGACGCGATCGCCTTGTGCTTGATCCCGTCGAGCTCGTCACCCTGCCCGATGTCGGCGGCCACGCACACCACGCGCGCCCCCGGATAGTGCTCCTTGAGCCACGGAACGATGATCGACGTGTCGAGCCCGCCGGAGTAGGCGAGCGCGATGGTGCGGACGGCGGGACGCGAGGTCATGGGGGCTCCGGTTATGTATGCAGAAGTAATGCATAATCTACCAATCCCGACCACTAGTCAATCGGTGCCGGTCGGGCTTTGGAAAGAGCAACGGAAGAGCAGGAGGGGATGAGAATCTGAGAACTGCTTGGAAAGGGCGCGGAGAAGCTCCGAGCTGTCAGCTCTCCCCGCGGTTTCAGAGCAGTTCTCAGATTTTCATCCCCTCTGCTCTTCTTGGTCTTGGACGGCCCCGAAACCCCTGCCGGCACACCAGGTCCCCCCGCGGTACGGCACCGGCACACCCGCACCGGCATCGTCGGCTCGCACCCACCACCGGAGCGACCCATGCCGACCCGCACCACCCGCCGCCCCGCCGCACCCCCCGCGCGCGCTACCCGCTCCCGCACGTCGACGCGCGCCGCGCCGTCCGCGCCCGACCCGCCGCGCGTGAAGGAGCCGGCCGTCCTCGACGCCCCACCCGCCGACCGCGCTCCCACCGCCGACTCGGCGGACGGTTCGGCGGCGACCACCCCGGGCTACCGCGGACTCCGGGTCTGGCAGCGAGCCATCGACCTCGCCGCCGGCGTCTACGCCCTGACGGCCGCCTTCCCCGCCGACGCCCACGAGGCGCTCGCCGTCCCACTCCGCCGCGCCGCCGCCGCAGTTCCGGCCGGAATCGCCGAAGGAAACGTCCGCTACTCCGCCCGCGAGTACACGCACTACCTCGCGCAGTCGCTCGGCACCCTCGCCGAAGTCGAGACGCTCCTGCACCTCGCCGTACGACTGGAACTCGCGAACGAGGCGCTCACCGCGCCACTGACGAGCCAGTGCACCGATATTGGGCGCATGCTGCGCGCCCTCAACCGCTCGGTTCAGACCGGAGCACCCGCCAGATCGAAGGCGACGCCGGCCTGACCGAGGGCCCCCCACAGGGAGAGCAGTCGAGCGGAGCGCACGGGCCGCCGGCAGACGTCCGCCGGCGGCCCCTTCCTCTACTCCCCCTCCGCCATCCGTTCCACCCGCCGGATCACCCGCTCGCGCGCCCCCGCCGATCGGCAGATCACGAGGATGGTGTCGTCCCCGGCCACCGTCCCCAGCACGTCCGGCCAGGCCGCCGCGTCGAACGCCGCCGCCACCGGCTGCGCCCCCCCAGGCAGGGTGTGGAGCACCACCAGCTCCCCCACCCCATCGACCCGGTCGAACAGCTGCGGCAGCAACGATTCGAGCGCCGCCCGCGCGTGCTCCACCCCCGCCGACTGGTCGGTCGCCACGTACCGCATCCCGTCCGCCGTCGGCACCCGCGCCAGCCGCAACTCGTGCAGATCCCGCGACAGGGTGCTCTGCCCCACCTCCCACCCCCGCCCCACCAGGAGCCGCCGCAACTCCTCCTGGCTCCCCACCGCCGACTCCTCGACGATCTCCAGAATCGCCTTCTGACGGTCGCGCTTGGTCGGCTGGCCTACAGACATGGGCGGACGGGACACGGCTCGGTTGACTTGGGGGGGCACTGAAATATTATGCACGTCCTATGAATAACATTCCGGTCGGCATTCTGGGAGCCAGCGGGTACGCCGGGCGCGAGCTGTGCGCCCTCGTCGCCGCTCACCCCCGGTTCACCCTCGCCTTCGCGACCGCCGACCGGCGCCGCGGCGAGACCGTCCACCTCCCCGCCCCACGCGGCGTGGCCGGCTCCCCCACGCCCGTCACCTTCCTCGCCACCGACGACGCCCCACTCGGCGACGCCGCCCTCGTCTTTTCGGCCCTCCCCCACGGCGCCTCCGCCACCTGGAGCCAGCGCGCCCATGCGGCCGGCGCGAAGGTCATCGACCTCTCCTCCGACCTCCGCCCGAGCCACCTGACGGCGGAGTTCCTCGCGCATTTCCGCGCTCCGCGCTCCACGCTCACCTCCACGTCCGCCGGAGCAAGCCTCCAGCACGGAGCCCCGAGTGATGAGGAGCCCGTCATCCCGTACGGCCTCCCGGAACTGTTCCGCGACGAGATCCCCGGCGCCGACGTCGTCGCCAACCCCGGCTGCTACCCGACCGCCATCCTCGTCGCCCTCGCCCCCCTCGCCCGCGCCGGCCTCCTCCCCGCCGGCGCCACCGTCGTGGCCGACGCCGCCAGCGGCGTCACCGGCGCCGGCAACACCCCGCGCGAGGACCTGCTCTTCGGCGAGGTCACCGAGAACTTCCGCGCCTACGCCGCCGGCAACACGCACCGCCACCTCGGCGAGATGCGCCACGCCGTCGCGGCCCTCGGCGCCGACGTCGACCTCGTCTTCACCCCCCACCTGCTCCCGGTGGCGCGCGGCATCCTGGCGACGCTCACCGTCCCCCTCGCCGCCGCCCCCACCGACCTGCTCGGCGTCTGGCGCGACGCCTACGCCGGCGAGCCCTTCGTCGAGGTCACCGACCGCCTCCCCGCGCTCGCCGACGTCCAGCACCGCAACGTCGTCCGCCTCACCGCGCTCCCCGTCCAGGGCACGCGCTCGCCGACCGTGCAGATCGTCGCCGCCATCGACAACCTCGTGAAGGGCGCCGCCGGGCAGGCCGTCCAGAACGCCAACCTCATGCTCGGCGTCGACGAGACGCTGGGGCTGCCGCGTTGAGCACGCCCGTTCCCCCGCGCGGCACGGTCGCCGACGCGCACGACGCCCTCCATGAAGTCTTCCGCGGCGCCGTCGTCGTGAAGCTCGGCGGGCGCACGCAAGGCGACCCCGCCCTCCCCGGCGCGCTCGCCCGCCTCTGGCGCGCCACCGACGGGCGGCTCGTCGTCGTGCACGGCGGCGGCGACGCCGTCAGCGAGTTGCAGCGCGCCCGCGGGCTGACGCCGGAGTTCGTCGGCGGCCGGCGCGTCACCACCGACGCCGACGTCGACATCATTCGCATGGCCCTCTCCGGGCTCGCCAACAAGCAGCTCGTGAGCGCGCTCTTCGGCGCCGGCGTCGCCGCCGTGGGCCTCTCCGGCGAGGACGGCGTGCTGCTCGAGGCTGCGCCCACCGCCGACGCGCGCCTCGGCCGCGTCGGCGAGCCCGCGCGCGTCAACGTCGCCCTCCTCGCCCTGCTCCTGGGCGCCGGCTACTGCCCCGTCGTCAGCCCCGTCTCCGCCAGCAGCGCCGAGCGTGGGGTGGCGCTGAACGTCAACGGCGACGACGCCGCCGCGGCCGTCGCCGCCGCCCTCGGCGCCGCGGAGCTCTTCTTCATGGCCGACGTGCCGGGCGTCCTCGTCGACGGCGCCCCCGTCGCCGCGCTCGACCCCGACGGCGCGGCCGCACTCGTGCGCGCCGGCACCGCGGGCGGCGGCATGGCCGCCAAACTCGACGCCGCCCAGACCGCGCTCGCCCGCGGCGTCGCCCGCGTGCGCATCGGCGACCTCGCCGCGCTGCCCGACCCGAGCCGCGGCACCGCCCTCGTCGCCGCCGCCGCGGCGACTGCCTGACCGCCCCACGCCGCCCACGCACCGCCAATGGCCACCGCTGTAGCGACTCCCGCCGTGTCGACTCCCGCCGTCACGACTCCCGCCGTTCAGTCGTCGGAGGCCGCGCTCCTCGGCACCTACAAGCGCGCCCCCATGCGCATCGTGCGCGGCGAGGGCGTCACGCTGTTCGACGACGCCGGCCGCGCCTACCTCGACTTCGCCAGTGGGATCGCCGTCAACGCGCTCGGCTACAACGACGCCGGGATCGCGCGCGCCGTGCAGGACGCGCTCGACACGGGGCTCGTCCACGTCTCGAACCTCTTCCGCACCGAGCCCGGCGAGCGCCTCGCCGAGTGGATCGTGGCGAATTCGTTCGCCGCGCGCGCGTTCTTCTGCAACTCGGGCGCCGAGGCCAACGAGGGCGCCTTCAAGTTCGCGCGCCGCTGGGCGCGCACCCTCCTCCCGCCCGGCGCCGACGAGCCCCCGGGGGCGTTCGGCCCGTGCGCCAAGCACGAGATCGTCGCGCTCCGCGGCGCCTTCCACGGGCGCACCATGGGCGTGCTCGCCGCCACCGACCGCGCGCAGTACCGCGCCCCCTTCCGCCCGCTCGCCGGCGGCGTCACGATCGCCGAGCGCGACGCGCGGGAGCTGGACGCCACGCTCGACCCCGAGCGCGTGTGCGCCGTGATCGTCGAGCCGGTGCAGGGGGAGGGCGGGGTGCGCGTCGTCGACCACGGCCTGCTGCGCGAGCTGCGCGCGATGACCGCCGAGCGGCAGATCGCGCTCGTGTTCGACGAGATCCAGTGCGGGCTCGGGCGCCTCGGGACGCTCTTCGCGTACGAGACGACCGGCGTCGTCCCCGACATGGTGACGCTCGCCAAGCCGCTCGCCGGCGGGCTCCCGATGGGCGCGGTGCTGGTGAACGAGGCCATCGCCGCGGCGATCCAGCCCGGCGACCACGGCACGACCTTCGGCGGCGGCCCGCTCGTCGCCAACGTCGCGCTGCACGTCTGCGAGCGCCTCGGCGACCCGGCGCTGCTGGCGCACGTGCGCGAGCAGGGCGCGTTCACGGGCGAGGCGCTGCGCGCGCTCGCCGAGCGGACGGGGCGCGTGCGCGCGGTGCGCGGGGCGGGGCTGATGTGGGGCGTCGACACGCACGAGCCGGCGGCGCAGATCGTCGCGCGCGCGCGCGACGCCGGGCTGCTGATCCTCACCGCCGGCGACCACACGCTGCGCCTCCTCCCGCCGCTCGTGATCAGCCGCGACGACCTCGCGCGCGGGCTCGCCACGCTCGAGGCGGTGATCGCCGCCGGCGGGGTGCCGTCGTGACGCCCGTGGAGCTGGTGCGCGACCCGCACCAGCGCGCCGCGCGCGACCAGATCGCGGTGCGCCGCGCGCGCCTCGCCGACGTCGGCGGGATCGTCGCCCTGGTCGGCGAGTGGGCCGCCGAGTCGCTGCTGCTCCCGCGCACCGCCGCGCAGGTCGCGCGCGCGGTCGACGACTACTGCGTGGCGGTCGACGTCCGCGGGCGCGTGCTCGCCTGCGCCGCCGTGCGCGAGTACTCGCCGTCGCTCGCCGAGCTGGTGAGCGTGGCCGTGTCGCGCGCCGCGCACGGGCGCGGGCTCGGGCGGCTGGTCGTGCACGCGGCCGAGTCGCTGGCCGCGGTGCGCGGGCACGCGGCGGTGTTCGCGCACACGCTGCAGCCGGAGTTCTTCGCCGCCCTCGGCTACGAGCGCGCCGACCGCGCGGCGTACCCGGAGAAGCGGGCGCGCCCGCACACGCTGTGCGTGCGGCGCGCGCTGGCGGCGGACGCGTCGGAGCTCGCCGCCGCGGCCTGATTCGGACGCCCTCGGCGCGCCGCCGCGGGGCAGGGCGCTCTGCTTGACACGCGGCGCGCGCGGCCGGTACGCTACCGAACGCCTTCGAACGCCGTTCGGCTCCCCGCGCGACTTTTTCCCGCATGACCGCCCCCTCCCCCCGCCGCGACGTCGCGCGCCCGCGCGAGACCGACCTCCGCACCGCGGTGCTCGACGCCGCGCGGCAGCTGCTGGTGCGCGAGGGGTACCGCGACCTCAGCATGCGCGACGTCGCGAACACCGTCGGCTGCTCGGTGAGCAGCATCTACCTCTACTTCGCGGGCAAGGACGAGCTCGTCCACACGCTCATGGACGAGGGGTTCGACCGCTGGTACCGCACGGCGCGCCAACTCGCCGACGAGCCGGGGACGCCGGAGTCGCGCCTCGAGGCGGTGAGCCGCGCCTACGTGGCCTTCGGGCTCGCCAACCCGGAGTTCTACGAGATCATGTTCATGTTCCACTCGGACCGGATGGCGCGCTACCCGAAGGACCTCTTCCGCCGCGCGCGCCGCAACCTCGAGCTGATGGCGGAGCTGGTCCGCGCCTACGCCCCCGACGCGGTCCCGACCCCCGACGACGCGCGCATCCGCGCCACCGCGCTCTGGGCGACGCTGCACGGCATCGTGTCGACGATCATCAGCGACCGCCTCGACCGCGGGATCGATCGCACGCGCTACGTCGAGGGGGCCGTCCGTTACGCGCTCGCCGGCGTGCGGCACGCGGAGCCGGAGACGGCGCGGGCTTGAGGCCGTGGAAAGGTCAACTGAAAAGCAGGGGGGATTAAAATCTGAGAAGATCTGATGAAGATCGGATGGTCTGTCGTGGCGGCGGGGGGCATCGCACCACACGGAGCCCTCAGATCTTCATCCGACGTTCTCAGATTTTAATCCCCCCTGCTTTTCTTGGTCTTGCCGAAGCAAAAGAATACCCCCATGACCGAACAGTCCGAGTCCGTCGAGCGGTCCGTCGCCCAGCGCCTGCGCCTCGACGGGCGCGTCGCGATCGTCACCGGCGCCAGCAAGGGGATCGGCGCCGCCGTCGCGCGGGCGCTCGCCGAGGCGGGGGCGCGGGTGGTCGTCAGCAGCCGCAAGCAGGAGGCGGTGGACGAGGTGGCGCACGCGATCGCCGCCGCCGGCGGGCAAGCCCTCGCGATCGCCGCCAACGTCGGTCGCCCCGACGAGGCGCGCGCGCTGGTCGACCGCACCGTCGCCGAGTGCGGCGGCGTGGACGTCGTCGTGAACAACGCCGCCGTCAACCCGGTCTACGGCCCCGTGCTCGACGCCGACGACGCGGTGTTCGACAAGATCATGGCCGTGAACGTGAAGGGCCCGCTCGAGCTCTGCCGCCGCGCCTACCCGAGCATGCGGGCGCGCGGCGCCGGGAGCGTGATCAACGTGTCGAGCGTCGGCGGCGTCTCGCCCGAGCCGGGGCTCGGCCTCTACAGCGTGAGCAAGGCCGCGCTCGTCTCGCTCACCAAGGTGCTGGCGCACGAGTGGGGCCCCGACGGCGTGCGCGCGAACGTGATCTGCCCGGGGCTCATCAAGACGAAGTTCTCGCAGGCGCTCTGGCAGGACGAGCGCGTGCTGCGCCACACCCTCGCCCAGCAGCCGCTCAAGCGCGTCGGCGAACCCGAGGACGTCGCCGGGCTCGCGCTCTTCCTCGCCTCCGACGCCGCCGCGTACTGCACCGGGGGCGTCTACACCGCGGACGGCGGCTACCTGACGTGAGTGCGCCGCCGCCGTCGCGCGCGCGCGGCCGCCCGCAGACGGTCGCCGAGGAGGTCGCGAACGCGGTCACGCACGGGCTCGGGCTGCTGGGGAGCGTGGCCGCGGTGCCGCTCCTGGTGCGCGCGGCGCGCACCGGCGGCGACGCGTGGCAGGACGCGGGGCTGCTGGTGTTCGGCGCGACGCTGGTGCTCATGTACCTGGCCTCGACGCTCTACCACGCGGTGCCCCACGTGCGCGCCAAGCGCCTGCTGCGCACCGTCGACCACTCGGCGATCTACCTGCTGATCGCCGGCACCTACACCCCCTTCCTGCTCGGCGCGCTGCGCGGCGCGTGGGGGTGGTCGCTGCTCGTGGTGATCTGGTCGCTGGCCGCACTCGGCGTGACGGCCAAGTGGACGTTCGGCTTCCGCTACCCGCGCCTCTCGACGGCCGTGTACCTCGGGATGGGGTGGCTGATCCTCGTCGCCGCCGTGCCGCTCGTGCGCGCGGTGTCGTTCGCGGGCTTCGCCTGGCTGCTCGCCGGTGGCCTCTGCTACACCGGCGGCGTCGTCTTCCACGCCACCGACCACCGCCTGCGCTACGGCCACGCGGTCTGGCACCTGTTCGTGACCGCGGGGAGTCTGTGCCACTTCCTGGCCGTGCTCTGGCACGCGGCGCCGCGCCCGGAATGATCCGTTCAAGGGCAACGGCATTGGAGGGGATTGAAGATCGGAGAGGATCGGAAGGGGCGCGGATGAGGGAGCAGCTCCAGGCTCCCGTCTCATCCGCGCCCCTTCCGATCCTCTCCGATCTTCAATCCCCTCCAATGCCGTTGCCCTTGCCGAGTAAAGGCCTTACGCAGCTCACACCGCGTCCGACAGCGACGTGAAGTTGAAGTCCCGCGCCTTCACCGGCGGCACCACGATCGCCTGCCCCGGGCTCCCGTCCTCGCTGGCGCTGACGCGCACCGGCACGCCCATCGCCTCGAGGTTGTTGAGCATGAAGATCGGCGACTCGTTCCAGCGCAGGTTCTTCACCGCCCGCGTGATCTTCCCGTTCTCGATCAGGAACGTCCCGTCGCGCGTCAGCCCCGTGAACAGGATCGTGCGCGGGTCCACGCCGCGGATGTACCAGAGGCGCGTCACCAGCAGCCCGCGCGGCGTCGACGCGATCATGTCCTCGATCGACGTCGTCCCGCCGCTCATCCGCAGCCCGGCCACGCTGCTCGGCGCCACGTTGTTCTTCTGCGCCCAGTAGCGGTCGTAGGCGAGGTTCTTCACCACGCCGTTCTCGACCCACGTCGTCGGGTTCACCGGCGTGCCGTCGCCGGTGAACGGCGCCCCCGGCGTGTCGGGGTGGAACGGGTCCGACAGCAGCGTCACCCGCTCGTCGACCACCTTCATCCCGATCTTGTTGCCGCCGCCCGGCTTCGAGAAGAACGACCGCCCCTCGTCGGCGTTGCGCGCCGCCAGCGAGCCGGCGATCAGCTGCACCAGGTTCGCCACCGCCGTCGGCTCCAGCACCACCGTGTAGCGCCCCGGCTCGATCGCCACCGGGTTCGCCGAGCGCTGCGCCTTCTCGATCGCGCGCGCGCCGAGCGCCGCCGCGTCGATCTTGGTCCAGTCGTGGTGCGCCGCCCCCGCCCAACCGGAGCCCGTGCCGTCGGGCGTGCGCACCGTCGTCGTCATCGACGACGCCGTCTGCCGCCGGTAGGCGAACAGCCCCTCGCTGTTGGCGATCGCGAACGCGCCGGCGTTGGCCTCCATGTAGCCGGTCGACGTCAGCTTCGCCGCCCGCGACGGCTCCGACACCGCGCGCACCGCGTTCGCGCGCCCCGACGGGTCGAGCGTCGCCGTGGCCTCGCTCCAGCCGGCGTCCGAGTCGCGGTACTGCTGCGGCCCCAGCTCGGGGAGCGCCTCCGGGTCCTCGGGCGCCAGCCGCGCGAGCGCCTCCGCGCGCTGCACCACCGAGCGCAAGGAGGCGTCGTCCAGCTTGTTCGTGGTGGCGCTGGCGGCGCGGCGCCCGAACACCGAGCGCACCGTCACCACCGCGTCGTAGGTGTCGCCCGCCGTCGAGACCTGGTTGACGGCGAAGCGCGTGTTCCCCGACACGCCGCTGTTGATCAGGACGCGCGTCTCGTCGGCGGTCGCGAAGCCCAGCACCTTCTTCGCGATCGCCTCGCAGTCGGCGCGGGAGAGGTAGCGGGCCGGCGCCGCGAGGAGCGAGCGCGGGGCGCCGGCGTCGAAGGAGGCGCTCACGCGGTCCGTCCCGTGTTGATGATGTTGACGTTGCGGAAGCGCGACGGGACGCACCCGTGGCTCACCGCGTTGCTCTGCGAGGGCTGCCCCTTCCCGTCGTTGTTCGCGCCGCCCAGCCAGTAGCTGCGCCGCCCGCCGACCATGTCGAGCGAGGCCCAGAACTCGGGCGTGCGGAACTGGTAGGCGACGTCCTTGAGCATCCCGACGACCTTGCCGCCCTTCACCTCGTAGAACAGCTGCCCGCCGAACTGCGCGTTGTAGCGCTGCTGGTCGATCGAGAACGAGCCGTTGCCGACGATCGCGATCCCGCGGTCGGTGGCGGCGATCAGGTCCTCCCAGACGTAGTCCTTCTCGCCCGGCATGAGCGAGACGTTCGGCATGCGCTGGAACTGCACGTCGGCCCACGACTGCGCGTACGAGTTGCCGTGCGAGCGGGTCTGCCTGTTGTTCTTCTTGTACCACCAGTCGAGGTACGGCGCCTGCTCGCGCGTCGTCTGGTAGTCGACGATCACGCCGTCCTTGATGATCATGTACGTCTCGGGCTTCACGCCCTCGTCGTCCCACCCGCAGGCGGCCAGCGACCCGACCTGGTCGCGGTCGGCCTGGACGTTCATCAGCGGCGACCCGTACCTGAGCTGCCCGAGCATCTTCTCCGGCGGCGTCACGAAGCTGGTGCCGGCGTAGTTCGCCTCGAAGCCGAGCACGCGGTCGAGCTCCGTCGGGTGGGCGACGCTCTCGTGGATCGTGAGGAACAGGTTGCTCGGGTTGAGGATCAGGTCGTAGCGCCCGACCTCCACCGGCTTGGCGGCCAGCTTCTGCGCCGCCTCCTCCGCCCACTTCGGCGCGTTGCCGACGAAGTCCGACTCGGTCACGTGCTCGTAGCCGCGCCCCATCGGCGCGACCTCGGTGCTCTGGCGCGACTGGAAGTCGGAGTTGTCCGCCGCCACCGCCGTGACGTTCATGTTCGGCGTCGTGCGGTAGAGCGTCTGCACGGTGAACGTCCCGTCGGTCGACGCGAACGTCTTCTCCTCGCGCAGGAACTGCATCCCCGAGGTCACGAAGCGCACGCCCTTCACCTTCATCGCCGCCTCGTTGGCCGCCAGCAGGAGCGCGACCTTGTCGGCGACCGGCACCTCGAACGGGTCGACCTTGATCGGGCTCCGCCACTCCCCGTTGGCGGTCGGCTGCACGGGCGCCAGCTGGTGCGGGCGCACCTGCGCCGCGCGGTTGGCCCTGGCCTGCGCCACCGCCTGCCGCGCCGCCAGCGCGATCCCGTCGGGCGTCAGGTCGCTGGTGGCCGCGAACCCCCACGCGCCGCCGACCAGCGCCCGCACGCCGGCGCCGAAGGTCTCGCCGTCGGCGAGCCCCTGCACGCGCCGCTCGCGCGTCGCGACGAACTGGGTGCGGTTCTGCGCGATGCGCACGTCGGCGTACTCGGCGCCCCCCGACTTCGCGGCGTCGAGGGCGCGCATCGCCAGCGCGCGGATGGCCGGGTCGCCGGGGGCGGGGAGGGGGCCGGTCGGGAGGGCGACCGCGCCGCGCGGGGCGCCGATCGCGGCGGCCGCGGCGGCGGCCGTCGTTCCCACGAGGAAGTCGCGTCGATTGAGGGGCACGCTGAGAACTCCGGAACGCGAGGAGGGGCCGGCGCGGGTGAGGGGCGCCGGGAACCCGAGTACGATAGCGGCGTGCGCGGCGTTGCGCGGCGGGGGCCCGCGGCACCGCGCTCTGTGTCCGGAGCGGCGAGACCCTTCACCAGGCGCTCGGCGCCGGGTACGATGCGACGACGGTCCGACCGCGGGCGCAGGCGCGCGGCTCACGGGCCCACACGACCCCAGTCGCACCCGCGATGTTCCCGCTGCTCTCCAGCACCGCGCGCCGTGCCGCGCGCCGTGCCGCGCGCCGCGCGCCAGGCGCCGCCGCGCTCGCGCTGCTGACGACCGCCACCGCCGGCGCGGCGCTCGCGCAGGCGTCGGCCGGCCCCCGCCTCTCGTTCGGCGCCGTCGCCGGCTCCAGCACGCCCACCAGCCTGTTGCGGGACTACACGCGCGTGGGGGCGCACGTCGGCGCCTTCGCCCAGTTGCGGACGCCCACGCGCTGGCTGGCGCTGCGGGGCGAGCTCTCCCACCACCGCCTCGCGTCGGACGACCTGGTGGTCGTGAGCGCCGGGGGCGCCGCGCCGAACCTGGGCAGCCCGCTCCGGCTGACGGCGGGCGGGCTGACGACGCTGGCCTACGTCTCGGGCGGGGCCGGCGGGGTGCGCCCCTACGTGCTGGCCGGCGCGAGCGCCAACCACCTGGGGGGGCGCGCCACGTCGGTGCAGGGCCCGCGCGACCGCCAGTGGTACGCCGGCGCGCACGGCGGCGTCGGCCTGGAGGCGACGGTGCGGCGGGCCACCGTCCTCGTCGAGTCGCGATACATCAGCGTGTCGGGCGCTCACGTCTCCACGCGCGTGGTCCCGGTGAGCGTGGGCGTCCGCTTTGCGCCGCGGTAGCGCTGGGATGGGGCGACGCGCAGGACGCGGCCTCGCGCTCGCGCTCGCGCTGCTCGGGTGCGGCGGAGAGAATCCGGCGGCGGCGCCCGACCCGACGCCCCTCGGCCCGGAGGCACTGACCGTCACGCTCGTGCGCCGGCCCGACACCGTCGCCGTCGGTGGGCACGTCGACGTGACGGTCACCGTGCGCAACGCGACCCGCCGTCCGGTGCGCACCGTGCTGCGGTGCCCGGCCGGCGGGCTCGCCCTACGCGTGCTCGCCGCCGACGGTGCGCTGCACATGTCGGCGCCCGCCGTCTGTCGATCGGTGAGCGTCGACCCACGCGTGTACACGTTCGCCCCGGGCGACAGCGTGGCCGTCCCGGTGAGCTTCTCGACCGTGGTGCCCGGCCGGTACCGCGTGCGCGCCGTGTACGAGGCCGAGAACGGCGCCGCCCCCCCGGCGGAGCTACCGCTCGTCGTGCGTGCCCCCTGAGCCGCAGCCTGGCGACCGGACATCGGCCGGGTCGTCGGGCCGTGGCTGAACCCGGGGCCGGACGGCGAACGTGCTACAGCGCGTCCCGCTCTCCCCGCATCACGGCCACCCACCCGGCCATCGCCGCGCGCCCCGGGTACCCCGGCAGCACGTGCTGCACCTGCCCCGCGGCGTCCAACGCCACGAAGGTCGGCGTCCCCTGGATCTGGAAGGTGAACAGCGCCTCCGCGTCCGGCGTCACCGGCCCCGCCAGCACCGCCCCGCGCACCCCGGCCTGCGCCAGCATCGGCGCCCCGTGCTCCGCCCCCTCGAGCGTCACCAGCCAGAGCCGCGGCAGCGCGCGCCCCGCCGCCAGCCCCCCGAAGTCCCGCAGCGCCTCCTTGCACACCCCGCAGGTGCGCGAGACCACCATCACCACCGCCGGCTCGCCGAGTGCGCGCAGCGGGGTGACGCGCCCCTCGGCGGTGCGCACGGTGAGCGTCGCCACCCCCGCCCCCGGCCCAAACGCCAGCGTCGCCGCGCGCGCGTCGGCCGGCGGGGCGTCGGCGTCACCCGCCTGGCGCAGCCCCAGCCACGCCCCGCCGCCGATCGCCGCGGCCAGCAGGGCGCCCTCGCGCCAGGGAAGGGGTCGTGGGATCCGCATGCGCGGCTCCGTCAAGCCGTAGGCGAGGGATGCACCGGCTCGTGCGTCACCGGCGCCCCCTCGTCGCGCAGTGGGACGGTGAAGTTGTACTGCGCGAGCCGCAGCCGCCCCGCCGCGTCCGGGCGGTAGCTCGTCACCGAGCAGTTGGCCAGGTCGTACTGCCGCCAGAGCGCGTCCAGCTGCCGCACGGTCAGTCCGTCGAGCACGTAGCGCGCGGAGAGGATCACGATCTGGTGGCAGACCACCAGCACGCGCTCCCCCGGGTAGTGCTGCGCCACCGAGTCGAGCGCCGAGCGGAGGCGGAAGGCGACGTCGGCCCCGCTCTCGCCGTTGGGCGGGCGGTAGTAGAACGGCCCCACGCGCTGCCGCAGCGCCCACTGCTCGGGGTAGCGCGCCTCCACGCCGTAGCGCGTGAGCGCGTGGAAGAGGCCGAGCTCCTTCTCCCGCCACCGCTCGTCGCAGCGGATCTGCGCCTCCTCGGTCACCGCCGGCGCCGCGCCCCCCGCCTCGACCACCAGCGCCGCCGTGCGCCGCGCCCGCTCGTACGGCGACGCCAGCACCACGGTCGGCCGCTCCTCCTCGTCCTGCTCGGCGAACCAGCGGCCGAGCGCGGTCGCCTGGCGTTCGCCCAGCGGGGAGAGCGGGATCTCGGCGTCGGCGACGTCGAGGCCGATGTCGGCCACCTGCGCGGCCAGGGCGGCGGTGCGGGCGACGTTCGCGGCGCTCTCGCCGTGGCGGACGAGCCAGAGGGTCGCGGGCGCGGACGGAGCGGGCATGCCGCCAATCTAGCGGGGCGGAGCGGCGCCCCCCGGTGTCACGCTGTCCACGGGGGGCGGCGTGGGTGTCGTCGCGGCGCGGGCGGCCGAGTCGCGGGCCGCGCGCTCGGCCGCCTCCTGGGCGCGCAGGCGCCGACCGGCGTCGCGCAGTGCGATCGTCTCGGTGAGCACCAGCGCGGCGGCGAGGGCCAGGGCCACCAGGGTGAGGACGGTCGAGCGCTCGACGCGGCGCATGGCGGGGCGGGCAGAGGGCGGGACCTCCGGGGGGCGACACCCGGTAAATTGCGCGGGCGCGCCCCCGGTTCGCAGAGCGCGTCCCCCCACTCCGGTTCTGCATGCCCCGCCCGACCCGCGCCGCGGCCCTGGCCGCGCTCACCGCCGCCGCGCTCGGCGCGTCCGCCGCCGCGCCCGCCGGCGCGCAGGCGCCCGACGCGCGCCCGACGCTCCTGGTCTTCATCACCATCGACCAGATGCGCCCCGACTACTTCACGCGCTGGCCGGGACAGCTCACCGGCGGGCTGAAGATGCTCTACGACGGCGGCGCGGTGTTCACCGAGGGGCGCTACGACCACGCCATCACCGAGACCGCGCCCGGCCACTCGGTGACGATGGCGGGGCGCCACCCGCGCGGCACCGGGATCATCCTCAACGACGAGGGCGTCCCCGACGTGCAGGCGCCGCTCATCGGCTCGCGCGACGCCGGCGCCTCGCCGTGGAAGTTCCGCGGCTCGGTGCTGTTCGACTGGATGCGCAACGCCGACTCGTCGTCGCGCGCCCTCTCGGTGTCGCGCAAGGACCGCGGCGCCATCCTCCCCCTCGGCCGCGCCAAGCAGGCGGTGTACTGGTACGCCCCCGACATGGGGTTCACGACCAGCAGCTACTACGCCGACACGCTTCCCGCCTGGGTGCGCGACTTCAACCGCCGCAACCCGATCGCGTCGTTCGCCGGCTACGTCTGGAACCCGCTGCGCGAGGCGTCGGCGTACGCGGAGCCGGACAGCGTGCCGGTCGAGAACCGGGGGCGCGCCTTCACCTTCCCGCACGTCATCCCCGCCGAGCCCGCGCGCCGCACGGGAAGCGAGCTCGCCGAGACGCCGGTGATGGACTCGCTGACGCTCGCGCTGGCACTCGATGGATTGCGCGCGCTGGACCTCGGGCGCGGGCCGGCGACCGACCTGCTCAACATCTCGCTCTCGACCACCGACAACGTCGGGCACCGCTACGGCCCCGACTCGAAGGAGCTGCACGACCAGCTCCTGCGCCTCGACCGCGACCTGGGCGCCTTCTTCGCGCAGCTCTTCCGCGAGCGCGACTCGACGCGCGTGCTCGTGGCGCTCACCGCCGACCACGGGATGACGCCGATCCCGGGCGCCGCGCAGTACACGAAGTCGGCCGACCCCGCGCTCGGGCGGGGGCTGGTGAACGACACCGCGCTCGTGACCGCGGTGCGCGACCGGCTGGCGGCGCGCGGCGTGTCGCGCGGGGCGCTGCGCTTCAACTACGGGATCCTGCGCGTCGAGCGCCCCGCGCTCGCGGCCGCGGGGCTCGACGCCGACTCGGTGGTCGCCGACGCGGTGCGCGCCATCCGCGCGCACCTGCTCATGGGGCGCGTCGAGACGTGGCGCGCGGTGCAGCGGGCCGACACGACGCGCGACCAGTTCGCGCGCTGGTGGCTGCACATGCTGCCGCCCGACGAGCCGGCGGCCGCGGTGGCGGCGCTCAAGCCGTGGAACGCCTGGTCGCGCTACGGCGGGATGGGGCACAACGCCGGCAACCCGACCGACGCCACGGTGCCGGTGCTCTTCTGGGGCGCCCCCTTCCGCCCCGGCAAGTACGGCGGGCGCGCCGGCGTGGTCGACATGGCGCCGACGCTGGCCGCGGCGCTCGGCGTGACGCCCACCGAGCGGCTGGACGGGCGCGTGCTGCGCGCCGCGTTGCGCGCGCCGCTGCGCCCGGCGGCCGGGACGACGCGCGTCTCGAAGGGCTCCTGACGAGATGTCGAAGCGACGCCGCGCCTCGCGCGCCTTCCGCCCCGACGACGCCCCCGCCGGGCTCGCGCAGGCGTTCGACGAGGCCACCTACGGGCCGGAGCGCACGCTCAACCTGCGCGCCCACCTCCCCACGCGCGACGAGGCGCGGCAGCGCGCCGAGGCGTGGCTGCGCGAGCGGCAGCTCGCCGGCGTCGAGGAGGTGCTGGTGATCACCGGGCGCGGCGCGAACAGCGTCGACGGCGTGTCGGTGGTGCGCGAGGGGGTCTTGCAGCTGCTCTCGTCGCTGCGCCGGCGCAACGTGCTGGCCGGGTTCCGCGAGCACACCGCCGGCTCGTTCGTGGTGGAGCTGGCGCCGGTGCACGCGCTGTTCGCGGCCCCGCGGCGCCGGCGCGAGCCCCCGCCGCCCCCGCTCCCCGACCCGCACACGCTGGCGGGGCTGGACGCCGAGACGCGCCGCCTGCTGCGCACCCTGGGGACCGTCCGGCTCCAGCAACTCGGGGTGCACAGCCCCACGCGCGCGCTGGTCGAGGACGAGATGCTCGCGCAGTACGCCGCCCTGGCCCGCGGCGTCCCCGAGGGGCCGGACCGCGAGGCGCAGCTGCAGCAGGCGGTGATCCGCGCGCTGGAGGAGCTGGACGGCTGAGGACGTTGCCGGCGGCGGGGACGGCCGTCACATTGACGCGCCGCCCGACCCTCCCGCCTCTTCCTCCCGCCGCATGCCCGCCGCCTCCCGCTTCTGCCCCGCCGCGCTCGCGTGCGGGTTACTCCTCCTCGCGCCCGGGGCCCACGCCCAGCCCGTCCTGCGCGCCGCGCACGACCACGGCGCCGGCACCCTCTCCACCGCGGGGCTGCGCGGGAAGATCGCGGAGCTGTTCATCTTCGGCCCGGGGCAGGACCCGCTCTTCCTCGCCGGCTCGGCGGGGAGCACGAACCCGGCCTCGGTGCAGGCGCACGGGACGCACTTCATCCCGTCGGCGGCGGCCAGCAACGGCTCGATCATCGGCTTCATCGGGCGCGCGCTCGGCACGAGCGTGGCCAGCATCCCGATCGGCGCCACCACCAGCGGCGAGACCTTCCGCTTCGAGGGGGGCGTGCCGGTGAGCACGGCCACCTCGGCGGGCCCGATCTTCGCCGAGCGCGCGCAGACGCTCGGGCGCGGGCGCGTGCTGGCGGGGCTCAACCGCAGCGCGTTCAACTTCTCGACCATACGCGGCGTCCCGCTGCGCGACGTGCAGGTCACCTTCACGCACGAGAACACGAACGCCGCCGGGTGCGCCGCCGAGAACGGGGGGCAGGACTGCGCGCAGTACGGCGTCCCGGTGCTCGAGAACGAGGTGATGGCGGTCTCGCTCGACCTCGACATCGACGTCGCGGTGACCTCGTTCTACCTGACCTACGGCGTGACCGACCGCGTCGACTTCGGCGTCGCGGTGCCGCTGCTCCAGAACTCCTTCCGCGGCACGAGCAGCGCGCAGATCCTCCCCTTCGGCGGCGGGAACGCGGTGCACTTCTTCGCCGGCACGCCGCAGAACCCGGTGCTCTCGGCGTCGCGCACCACCACCGGCTCGGCGTTCGGGATCGGCGACGTGGCGGCGCGCCTCAAGGTCAACGCCAGCAGCGGCCCGCGCACGGGCGTCGCCTTCCTGCTCGACGCGCGCTTCCCGACGGGGGAGGTGGAGAACCTGATGGGCACGGGCGAGTTCGTGGGACGCGGCCTGGCGATCGTGTCGTCACGCTTCGGCGCCTTCTCGCCGCACGCGAACGCGGGCTACCTCTTCCGCTCCGACCGCGACCTGGCCACCGACGCGGTGCTGGCGACGGTCGGCTTCGACCACCTGCTCGGCCGCGGCGTGACGCTGGCCGCCGACGTGCTGGGCGAGCTGCAGGTGGGCTCGAACCGGCTGGAGCTGCCGCAGACGGTGCAGTTCGACGCGCCGTTCCGCCGCACGGTGGACCCGACGAACATCCCCGAGATGCGCGACGACGTGGTGAACGGCTCGTTCGGCTTCAAGTTCACGACCGCCAGCCGCGTGACGGGGATCGCGAACGCGCTCTTCCCGCTGAACGAGGGCGGGCTGCGGTCGCGGACGACGTTCACGCTCGGCGTCGAGTACTCGTTCTGATTTTCGCGCCGGACTCGTTCAAGACCAAGAAGAGCAGGGGGGATGAAAATCTGAGGTAACTGCTCAGGTCCTACGGCACGGCCGGCATGAAGGGCAGTCCGACGAGGGCCATGTGGAGCGCGTCGAGCGGCGCGACGCCCTGCTTGCGGGCGGTGACGA
>JAESGM010000244.1_pt1 | contig 92989 bp, 91 predicted proteins | sample 9269721 | NCBI WGS metagenome assembly JAESGM01 (sample SAMN15720920, study PRJNA650825) | algae metagenome | isolation source: Komarekiella atlantica HA4396-MV6 and co-occurring heterotrophs from... | place: USA: Theobald House, Kauai, HI | collected 2009-07-29 | reverse complement strand
CGCAACCAACACCACACAAATACGCACCATGCCTTGCCCGTCGCGGAGCCAACGTATCCGCTCCGGCAACCGGTAGCTCCTCGTCCTGCGGACCATAAGCTGAAGGTCGCAGGTTCAAATCCTGCCACCGAAACCAATATCAGACAAAGACACGACACGAACGACAAGCCGCCCAAAGGGCGGCTTTTTGCGTTTGGACTGCCCCATTGGCTTGAGGGGTATGTTTCCGCGCGGGTACGGTATATTGCACGTGTGCATCTTCCTTCGATGAAGGGTGCAATTTTTTGGAAGCGGGAGAGACGGACGAGATGGATCTGGGAATTAGGGGCCGGACGGCCATCGTTTGCGGCGGGTCGAAGGGGCTTGGGCGCGGGTCGGCGGAGAAGCTTGCGGAGGCGGGCGTCGACATCGTGCTCAATGCGCGCTCGGCCGACGCGCTCGAAAAGACGGCCGGCGAGATCGCCGAGCGCTTCGGCGTCAAGGTGACGACGGTCGCGGCGGACGTGACGACGCCGGAGGGCCGCGCCAAGCTGCTCGAGGCGGCGCCGGCGCCGGACATCCTCGTCAACAATGCAGGCGGTCCGCCGCCCGGCGTTTGGAGCGAGTGGGGCGAGGATGAATGGCAGAACGCCATCCGCGCCAACATGCTGACGCCGATCCACCTCATCACCGCCGTCCTGCCGGGCATGATTGAGCGCAAATGGGGGCGGATCGTCAACATCACCTCCGGCTCCGTCAAGGCGCCGATCCCGGCGCTCGGCCTTTCGGGCGCGGCCCGCAGCGGCCTGACCGGCTTCGTCGCCGGCACCTCGCGCCAGGTCGCGCGGCACGGCGTGACGATCAACAATCTCCTGCCCGGCCAGCACGAGACGGCGCGCATCGAATCGCTGATGAACAACACGGCGAAGCAGAAGGGCATTTCGGTCGACCAGGCCCGCGAGGACGCCTATGCCGCCAACCCGGCCGGTCGGTTCGGCACGACCGAAGAGTTCGGCGCGGCCTGCGCGTTCCTGTGCAGCGCCTATGCGGGCTATATCGTCGGCCAGAACATCCTGCTCGACGGCGGCGCCATCAACGCGACGCTCTGACGCCTAACGGATGCGGCCCGCGCCGGCCGCATCCCTTTTCGGCGGCTTGCCGCGCCGAGGCCGACCTGATCTAGTCGGGCATCGCCCCGCGCCCGCAAGGAGGCCTCATGCTGCGTTCCAAGCCCGTCCCGATCGACGCGATCTACGTGCCGACGGCGCGCAAGAAGACGCTGCATCCCGAGACGGCGCGGGTGCTGGCCGAGGACATTCTCGAAAACGGGCTGCAGACGCCGATCCAGGTGCGCGAGGACGGGGCACGCTACGTCCTGGTCGAGGGACTGCACCGGCTCGAGGCGATGAAATTTCTCGGCGAAACCACGATCAACGCCTATCTCGTGCAGGCGCGGCGGCACTAGGGCCGATCTGCCGGCACCGCGGGCTCTGCCGCTGCGACGCGCTTGACGCGCTCGCGCCACAAGGTGAAGAGGCCGGCGGCCATGACGATCGTCGCGCCCACCACGAGATTGATGCTCAGCGCCTCGCCGAATACCAGCAGCCCGACGGCTGAGACGAACGGGAACTGGAAATAGGTGAAGGGCTGGACGCTCGACGCGTCGGCGACCTCGTAAGCCTTGATCAGCAACCAGTTGCCGGTGATCGCCAAGAGGCAGAGCGCACCGATCCAGCCGGCGTCGGCGGGTGCGATCGCCTGCCAGTGCCACAGGCCGAGCGGCGTGATGAGGATCGCGCCGAAGACGCCCGTCCAGAAGAAGCTGACATTGGCGCTGTCCGCGCGCGCGACGTAGCGCGTCAGGAGGCTGTAGCCCGCAAAGAGCGTTGCGCAGGCGAGCGGCACCAGCGTCCACGGCGTCAGCACGGACGCGCCGGGATTGATGATGACGAGCACGCCGACGAAGCCGACGACGATCGCCGACCAGCGGCGCCAGCCGACTTTTTCGCCCAGGAACGGCACCGACAGGGCCGCGATGATGAGCGGATAGCAGATGAAGACCGCATGGGTCGCGATCAGCCCGATGCCGACGAAGGAGAACATGATGAGGCAGATTTCGCTGATCAGCAGGACCGCCCGCAGCGCCTGGAGCTTCGGGAACGCGGTGCGCGTCGCCGCCGCCAGGCCGCCGGTCGAGCGGGCCGCCCACATGATGGCGAGGGCTGCGAAGAACCAGAAGCGCAGCATGACGACCATATAGACGCTGACGCTTTCGGCGACGTGCCGCGAGACGCCGTCCTGGACCGCGAAGACGGCGCAGGTGGCGATCATGTAGAACATGCCGGCGCGCGGATCGGATGCGGGGGATTTCGGCTGGCTCAATGGGGCTGTCCAGCTCGTCGCGCCGTCGGTGGCGCGAGGGTTTGCGATTTCGGCGAGACGTACCAGCAATGCGCGGCTCCTTAAAGTGGCAGGGCTTGGGCCAGCGGCGCGAGGCCGCGTTCGTTCATCGCCGCGCCTGCCATCCGGCATCCGGCCATTGTCAAAGAACGGGAAGCGGGGCGCGCGGGCCGTGCCTTCCTATGTTTATGTGTGTGGCGCGAACCCGCGCACCCCACCGATGGCTGTCTGGCTTTCGACCGGTCACGGCGGGTCTCATCCCGAAGGATTTCGGCCCCCAGCGGCTTTTCCGCACCCTTCGAGGCGTTTTGCGCTCCTCAGGACGCCGGCCTGTTCCCAGCCCTCACGTGCCCGACAGGTTCCGACACCCGTCAGGGGGAGGTCATCGCCGCCCTCCCGACACCCGGTGCGCACCGGTTCCCACGAGGACGATGCGGGGATTATGGCGGAGGTGGCGGGGAGGGGGATAAGTTTTTCGGGTTGGCGATGCTAGCGTGGCGCCATGACAGGCTTCGTCTACATGCTCGCCAGCCAGAAGGGCGGCACGATCTATATCGGCGTGACGAACGACCTCGCGCGCCGGGTGCCGGAACATCGCGATGGCAACGGTTCGCGCTTCACCGCGCGTTACGGCGTACATCGCCTTGTCTGGTACGAAGAGCACTTCGACATCCGCGATGCCATTCCGCGCGAAAAATCGCTCAAGCGCTGGCCGCGACAGTGGAAGATCGAGCTGATCGAGAAGACGAATCCGGACTGGAACGAGCTGATGCGCGGGATCGGGTGGTAGGCGGCGGCTTGTTTGCAGGAGTGCGTCGCCCTCTCCATCTCGTCATCCTCGGGCTTGACCCGAGGATCCATGCCTCGATGTTAGTGAACGCAAGGGCGGTGCAGAACTACTCTGCGTGAGCACTGCCTGAAGGCCAAGAGTCCACGCTGAGTGCGGCGGAAGTGGCGAGGCATGGATCCTAGGGTCTACGCGTCCGCTGCGCTTCCGCTTCGCCCTGGGATGACGAAGGGCGGGGATGGGGCTTGGTTGTTGCCGGGGGTCGTCGTTGCAGATGGACGATCAGGTTCGCCGACAAGCGGGCGCAATCGTCTCCGTTTCGTCATCCTCGGGCTTGACCCGAGGATCCATGCCTCGGCGGCGGATCCGGCTTAACGGGACAGAACTACGATGGGTACCCGCCACTCGAGGCCAAGAGTCCGACCGGACAGCGGCGGAAGTGGCGAGGCATGGATCCTAGGGTCTACGCGTCCGCTGCGCTCCCGCTTCGCCCTAGGATGACGAGAGGCGAGTGAGTGCAGCCCTCCCCACCTCGTCATCCTCGGGCTTGACCCGAGGATCCATGCCTCGATGAAGATGAAGGGATAGGGGTGCGGAACGACCCTGCGCGATCGCCGCCTAAAGGCCAAGAGTCCGACCGGACAGCGGCGGAAGTGGCGAGGCATGGATCCTAGGGTCTACGCGTCCGCTGCCCTTCCGCTCCGCCCTAGGATGACGAAGCAGGAGGCGCGTGATTGCGCTTATAGCGAGTTTCTATGGCCGAGGCATCCGTCTCGCCGGCTCAAGATTCTGCCAATCAATAGACATCGGCCCGGTCTTGCGACCGGGCCGATGTCGTTTCAGTCCAATGAATTTTCAGTTGACCGGGGCTCAGCTACACCCGCTCGTGGCCCCACACGTATCGCACTTCTCACACGTCCCATTCCTCACCATCGTGAAGTTCTGGCACTCGGTGCACATGTTGCCGGTGTAGCCCTGCATGATGGACTTGGCGCGGCGCTGGGCGGCGAGGGCTTTGGCTTCGGTGGCTTCTTCGGCTGCGGCGTCGGTGAAGAGGGCGGTGGCGGTGTCTTCGACGATCTCCTCGGCGAGTTCGGCCGCGCGTTCCTCGTAGTCGCGCTTGAAGGCGGTGGCGCCTTCGGTTTTGAGGGCGAGGGCAGTGTTGCCCGAGGAGATCGAGCGGACGTTGGAGGCGTAGGAGGTCGTTGCCGGGCGGGCGGCGGCGGGGGTGCCGGCGGCCGAGCCCTTGGGTTCGGACGAGCCGGAGACGACCTTCAGGGGCGAGGCGCCGCGGGTGAGGCCGCGCGAGAAGGGCGTGGCCTTGCCTTCGGAGATACCCTTGCCGAGCGCGGTGTTGGAGAAGTCCGACTGGTCGACATGGGCGAGATCGCCGCGCTCCAGATAGGAGACGGCCAGCTCGCGGAAGACATAGTCGAGGATCGACGTCGCGTTCTTGATCGCGTCGTTGCCCTGGACCATGCCGGCCGGCTCGAACTTGGTGAAGGTGAACGCCTCCACATATTCCTCCAGCGGCACGCCGTATTGAAGGCCGATCGAGATGGCGATGGCGAAGTTGTTCATCATCGCGCGGAAGGCGGCGCCTTCCTTGTGCATGTCGATGAAGATTTCGCCCAGGCGGCCGTCGTCGAACTCGCCGGTGCGCAGATAGACCTTGTGCCCGCCGACGACCGCCTTCTGGGTGTAGCCCTTGCGGCGGTTCGGCAGCTTGTCGCGCAGCGAGCGGACTTCGCGCTCGATGATCTTCTCGACGATCTTCTCGGTGACGATCTGCGCCTGCATCGCGGCGGGCGCGGCGATCAGCTCCTCGATGAGCTCGTCGGCCTCGTCCTCGTCATCGGCGATGAGCGAGGCGTTGAGCGGCTGCGAGAGCTTGGAGCCGTCGCGGTAGAGCGCGTTGGCCTTCAGCGCCAGCTTCCACGACAGCATGTAGGCTTCCTTGCAGTCCTCCACCGTCGCGTCGTTCGGCATGTTGATGGTCTTGGAGATCGCGCCCGAAATGAAGGGCTGGGCGGCCGCCATCATGCGGATGTGGCTTTCCACCGACAGATAGCGCTTGCCGATTTTGCCGCAGGGATTGGCGCAGTCGAAGACGGGCAGGTGCTCGTCCTTGAGGAACGGTGCGCCCTCGAGGGTCATCGCGCCGCAGACGTGGATGTTGGCGGCCTCGATGTCCTTCTTCGAGAAGCCGAGCGCGGGCAGGAGCTCGAAGGAGAAGTCCGAGAGCTGCTCGTCGGTGAAGCCGAAGGTTTCCTTCAGCCAGTCGGCGCCGAGCGTCCACTGGTTGAAGATGAACTTGATGTCGAAGGCCTGCGCCGTCGCGGCGTTGAGCGCGGCGATCTTCTCGTCGGTGAAGCCCTTGGCCTTGAGCGAGCCGGGGTTGATGCCGGGCGCCTGGTTCAGATTGCCGTGGCCGACCGCATAGGCCTCGATCTCGGCGATCTGGCTTTCCGAATAGCCGAGCGTGCGCAGCGCCTCCGGCACGGCGCGGTTGATGATCTTGAAATAGCCGCCGCCGGCGAGCTTCTTGAACTTGACCAGCGCGAAATCGGGCTCGATGCCGGTCGTGTCGCAGTCCATGACGAGGCCGATCGTGCCGGTGGGCGCGATGACGGAGACCTGGGCGTTGCGGTAGCCGTGCTTTTCGCCGAGCGCGAGCGCGTTGTCCCAGGCGAGCTTGCCGTGCTCGATCAGGTCCGCATGCGGGCAATCCTCCGCGACGAGCGGGACCGGATTGACCGACAGGCCTTCATAGCCGTCCGACAAACCGTGAGCCGCGCGGCGGTGGTTACGGATGACGCGCAGCATGTTGTCGGCATTGCGATCGTAATCCGGGAAGGCGCCGAGCTCGCCGGCCATTTCGGCCGAGGTCGCATAGGAAACGCCCGTCATGATCGCGGTCAGCGCGCCGCCGATGGCGCGGCCTTCCTTGGAATCGTAGGGAATGCCGGAGGTCATCAGGAGGCCGCCGATATTGGCGTAGCCGAGGCCGAGCGTGCGGTATTCGTAGGACAGCCGCGCGATTTCCTTCGACGGGAACTGCGCCATCATCACCGAGATCTCGAGGACGATGGTCCACAGGCGGACCGTGTGCTCGTAGGCGGCGATGTCGATCGTGCCGTCCTGATTGCGATAGGGCAGGAGGTTGATCGAGGCGAGATTGCAGGCCGTGTCGTCGAGGAACATGTATTCCGAGCACGGGTTCGAGGCGCGGATCGGGCCCGCGGCCGGCGAGGTGTGCCAGTCGTTCATCGTGGTGTTGAAGTGTAGGCCCGGATCGGCGGACGCCCAGGCGGCGTGGCCGATCTTCTCCCACAGATCGCGCGCCTTCAGCGTCTTCATCACCTTGCCGTCCTTGCGGGCGGTCAGGTTCCAGTCGCCGTCGTTCTCGACCGCGCGCAGGAAGTCGTCCTTCAGCGAGACGGAATTGTTGGAGTTCTGGCCCGAGACCGTGAGGTAGGCTTCCGAATCCCAGTCCGTGTCGTAGGTCTTGAACTCGATCGCGGTGTAGCCCTGGCGGGCGAACTGCATGACGCGCTTGACGTAGTTCTCGGGCACGAAGTTCTTCTTCGCGGCCTTGATCTCGCGCTTCAGCGCCGGGTTCTTCGCCGGGTCGAAGCAGTCGCCATTGTCGGCCTCGCAGTTGACGCAGGCCTTCATGATGGCGGCGAGGTGCTGCTTGACGATCTTGCAGCCGGTGACGAGGGAGGCGACCTTCTGCTCCTCCTTCACCTTCCAGTCGATATATTCCTCGATGTCCGGGTGGTCGACGTCGACGACGACCATCTTGGCGGCGCGGCGGGTGGTGCCACCCGACTTGATGGCGCCGGCGGCCCGGTCGCCGATCTTGAGGAACGACATCAGGCCGGACGAACGACCGCCGCCCGACAGCTTCTCGCCTTCGCCGCGCAGATAGGAGAAGTTCGAGCCGGTGCCCGAGCCGTATTTGAACAGGCGCGCCTCGCGGACCCACAGATCCATGATGCCGCCCTCGTTGACGAGGTCGTCGCCGACGCCTTGGATGAAGCAGGCATGCGGCTGCGGGTGCTCGTAGGAGGACTTCGACTTGGTCAGCTTGCCGGTGAAGGGGTCGACGTAATAGTGGCCCTGGCCGGGGCCGTCGATGCCGTAGGCCCAGTGAAGGCCGGTGTTGAACCATTGCGGCGAGTTCGGCGCGACGCGCTGGGTGGCGAGCATGTAGGCGAGTTCGTCGCGGAAGGCGGAGGCGTCTTCCTCGGAGGCGAAATAGCCGCCCTTCCAGCCCCAGTAGGTCCAGGTGCCGGCGAGGCGGTCGAAGACCTGGCGGGCGTCGGTTTCCGAGCCGTAGCGCTCGTTCTCGGGCAGGGCGGCGAGGGCGGCTTCGTCGGCGACGGAGCGCCACAGGAAGGACGGGACGTCGTTTTCCTCGACCTTCTTCAGCCGCGCGGGCACGCCGGCCTTGCGGAAATATTTCTGGGCGAGGATGTCGCTGGCGACCTGGGAGAACTGCGCCGGCACGTCGATGTCGGCCAGGCGGAACACGATGGAGCCGTCCGGGTTCTTGATTTCGCTGACCGCCTTGCGGAACTCGATCTGCGAATAGGCCGACTGGCCGGGCTTGGTGAAGCGACGTTCGATACGCATCGTAATTGTCCCATCCGTCTATATGTTGTGGTTCTGCGCCGCCGCCGGGCGATTGCCGCAAGAACCCGATTTCCGCATCCGGCCGACGCCCGCGCGCCAAAGCCCGTTCCCTCGAAAACGCTTGAAAATCCTACGCTTGGCCGATCCTCGTCGCGGGCTTCATGCTCGCTTTGCGAACCGGCGAGGATTGCCCCGTATGCCGATTCCGAAAACCAGAACCCAACTCTATCTTGGGTTACTCTGACGCTGCAACACTAAATATAGTGTTTACGATCAAAAATTCCGAACCCAGAACGCAGAAAAATTGCGCGCCGAAACCCGCCCGGCGCGGCGCTTTCATGCGCCGTTCCGACCCGTATCCAACCAATTACCGGAAAACCCCGACCCCGAAGAAACCCGCCTTCATGCAACCCATAAGAGCGCACGAGGATCATAACAACGCGACTCGGGCGGGAGCGTCAAGGGATCGTTTACGATCGTTAGCCGACCGCTAGATATTGTGGGGAGCGATGTGGATAACGGGGAGAAGAATCAGCCGCGCTTGGCTGTGCTTTCCCGGTTCACGCCAGCGCGTTCAATGCCAGGAAGATGAGCGCCGACAGAAGCGCGGCGGCGGGGACGGTGGTGACCCAGGCGGCGACGATGGTGGAGACGTGGGCGCGGCGCACGAGGCGGCGGCGCCTGGCTTCCTCGGTCGAGATCGGCGCGGCGTCGAGGTCGCGGTCGGAATCGGCCGCGCCATTGCCGTTGCCGTCGAAGGGGGCGGACGCTTCGCTCGCCTGGTCCTCGGCGAGCTGGCCGCGGGCGGCGCGGTGGAGCGCATTCTTGCGCTCCATGTAGCGGCGGCGGCGGGGCGAATTGGCGGTGTACCATTCGCGGAAGAAGCCGACGCCGAACACCGCGCCGACGGCGATGTGGGTGGAGCTGACCGGCAGGCCGAACCAGGAGGCGACGATGACGGTGATCGCGGCCGACAGCGACACGCAGAAGGCGCGCATCGGGTTCAGCTTCGTGATCTGTTCGCCGACCATGCGGATGAGCTTGGGGCCGAAGAGGACGAGGCCGAGCGAGATGCCGAAGGCGCCGATGACCATGACCCAGAGCGGGATGGAGACGGAGGCGGCGACCGAGCCGGCCTCGGCGGTGTAGACGATCGCGGCGAGGGGGCCGACGGCGTTGGCGACGTCGTTGGCGCCGTGGGCGAAGGAGAGGAGGGCGGCCGAGCAGATCAGCGGGATGTTGAAGAGCTGGCGCAGCGACTGGTTGCGGTTTTCCATGTGGGCCGACTGGCGGCGCACATGGATGCGCGACCACAGCCAGGCGAGGATCGCCGAACCGAGGCCGATCAGCATCAGGTGCAGGCCGGAGAAATCGACGAGGCGCCCGAGCCCCTTGGTCGCCAGATAGGTCGCGAAGGAGCCGGCCATGATGCCGACGAGCACCGGCACCCAGCGGCGGGCGGCGGCGAGCTTGTCCTCCTGGTAGATGACCGCTTCCTTGATGAAGGCGAGGAACATGGCCGCGACGGCGCCGCCGAGAAGGGGCGAGATGACCCAGCTTGCGGCGATGCCGCCCATCATCGGCCAGTTGACAGCGGACATGCCGGCCGCCGCGATGCCCGCGCCCATGACGCCGCCGACGACGGAATGCGTCGTCGAGACCGGCGCGCCGATCCAGGTGGCGAGGTTGATCCACAGCGCCGACGAGATCAGCGCGGCCATCATGGCGCGGATGAAGAATTCGGGGCTGCCGACCGAGGAGATGTCGATGATGCCGCGCGAGATGGTGTTGACGACGTCGCCGCCGCCGATCAGCGCGCCGGCACTTTCGAAGACGGCCGCGATGGCGATCGCGCCACCCATGGTCAGCGCCTTGGCGCCGACGGCGGGGCCGACATTGTTGGCGACGTCATTGGCGCCGATGTTGAGCGCCATGTAGCCGCCAAGTACGGCGGCGACGACGATCAAGACCGCGCGCGGCTCGTCGAAGACGTAGAGCGCGGCGAAGACGGCGCTCATCGCCAGGAAGAGCAGCGACAGGCCGGGCGCGACGAGGCCGCGTGCGACGACGCTCGTCGCCTCCTCGACATGGACTAGCTTGTCCAGATCCTTGTCGAGCGTGTCCTTGCGTATCGTCGTGTCGGCCATCGTCAGTCCAGAGCTTTTGCGGGCGCGAGGGTGATCCCCGTTAGCCGGCTAGCCCATATGACGAGGAAATGCGACCGTCAGGCGGCAGATTTTCGGGGATGAGCGCCGAACTTCGCGATGAGTTCGGCCAGACCGGGCTCGTTGACGAGCCGGGCGGCGTCCTGGACGGGGAACCAGCGCCGCCGGCGCTTCTTCTTCTCGCGCCACTTGTCGGCCACGTCCTTGACCTCGAGCGGGTAGACGAGAACCTCGCAGCGCCATTCGCGACCGCGGGCGAGGTGCTTGGCGTAGTAGAAGCGGCCGAGCGCATTCTGCGCGATCTCGCCGGCGACGCCCGCTTCCTCGTCGGCCTCGCGCGCGGCGGCGTGCCACAAATCCTCCTCGCCCTCGGGCCAGCCCTTGGGGATCACCCAGCGGCCGGTGCCGCGGCTGGTGATCAGCATGACCTCATAGCCGTCGTCCGACCGCCTGAAAGGCAGCGCGGCGACCTGCGTGCGACAGGGCAAGCCACCGATCAGCCGGCGAAGGCGTTCGGCGACATGCGCGCGTGTCTGGCGGGTGAGGAACATAGCTGTGTTTCGAGTCCGATTCGTTTGCCAACTCAAGGAGTATCCTCCTCAAGTCGAGAGTTTCAAAGCCTTTTCGCCTTGGAGATCGCACCAAAATGGGGCCTCTTGCGTCGGAACGCAAGTCCCGCGCAAGTTTCGACCGGTTTCACTTCGCTTTCGGTTGCGCTAGCCGAGATGGCCTTCGGCGATCGGCTTCTGATAGGTGAACCCCAGATCCCAAGGGAAATAGATCCACGTATCCTGCGACACTTCCGTTACGAAAGTGTCGACGAGCGGGCGGCCCTTCGGCTTGGCATAGATCGTGGCGAAGTGGGCCTTCGGCATCATCGCGCGGACGATGGCGGCGGTCTTGCCGGTGTCGGTCAGGTCGTCGATGATCAAAACGTCCTTGCCCTCGTCCTCGAGCAGGGCGGGATTTATCTCCTTCAGGACCTTCAACTCGCCCTGTTCGGTATAGTCGTGATAGGAGGCGACGCAGACCGTCTCGATCAGCCGCACGCCGAGCTCGCGCGAGATGACGGCAGCAGGGACGAGACCGCCGCGGGTGATGCAGACGATGGCGCGCCAGTTGCCGTTGATGCCGGACAGGCGCCAGGCGAGCGCGCGGGAATCGCGGTGGAACTGATCCCAGGAGACGGGGAAGGCTTTTTCGGGCAGGGACATTTTGCGGGGCACTCCGGGCGCGCGGCGGGAAAATGGCGGAATGCGCGCGGAATTAGACGTATTCAGCGGCGCTTGGCAAGCATTTTGCCGCACTCGCGCCTTGCGGTTGTGCCAGTTCACCCGCCCGCGATAGAAGGCCACTCCAGATCGATCCGCGAAAGGCAGCGACAAGCGTGCAGGCACCCATCGCCGAAAAGAAGGTCAAGAGCCGCAACTACGATGCGGTGGCCGGCATCTACGAGACGTTGGCCAATCTCTATTCCTTCGGGCTGATCCGCCGCGCCAAGCTGGCCGAACTCGCTTATCTCAAGCCCGGCGACCGCGTTCTCTATCTCGGCGCGGGTTCGGGCGAGGATGCGGTGGCGGCAGCGCGTGTGGAGGCACGGGTGACGGCGATCGACCTTTCGGCGCGCATGATCGAGCGCCTGCGCCGACGCATGGCGCGCAAGGGGCTGGAGGCCGAGCTGATCGCCGGCGATGCGCTGGCGCTCGCGCCCGACCCGCTCTTCGATGCCGTCTGCGGCAACTACTTCTTCAACGTATTCGGGCCGGACGACATGCCGGTCGTGCTCGCCAGGGCGGCGACCTATGTGCGGCCGGGCGGCCATCTGATGATCGCCGACATGGCGCCGCCCGCGGGCCCGCTCGGGCCGCTCGCCTGGCTCTATCTGAAATTCGGGCTCAGCTTCTTCTGGCTGCTCGGGCTCGCCTCGCAGCATCCGATCTACGACTACCGGGAGGCCGTGAAGCGGCTTGGCCTTCGCGAGGTCGCGCTACACGATCACCGCCTGCTGGGCGCCGGTCCCGCGCTCTACCGCACGCTGGTCTTCGCCAAGCCGGAGGCATCGGCATGAGCCGCAAGCTGATCGACCGTTTCCTCGACCGCAAGCTCGCCGACCTGCCCGAGGCGCCGTTGAGCGAGGCCGAAAGGCTGAACCTCGTCACGCGTTACGGCGATTTCTCGCTCGCCTATTCGACGGCGGTGCAGAAGGGGCTGCGCCATTTCGGCGACGCGCGCGGCTATATCGCGCATTCGGCCAAGATGGGCTCGCTGATCGCGCTCGGTGATCCGGTCTGCGCGCGGCAGGACAGGGGCGACCTTCTCGACGCCTTCGTGGATGCGGCGACGACGCCGGTCTTTGCCGAAATCCGCCGCGAGACGGCGGAGCATCTGGCCGGGCGCGGCTACAGGGTGGCCATGATGGGCATCGACAGCGCGCTCGATCTTCAGGCCTACGATTTTTCCGGCAAGCGCAAGGAGACGGTGCGCTATTCGGAGCGCTGGCTCGAGAAGAAGGGCTACCGCATCGCCGAAGCCGAGGAGGTGGCGGACGCGGACGCGATGATCCGCGACCTTTCGGAGCGCTGGCGCGCCTCGCGCATTGTCAAGAAGCGCGAGATGGCGTTCCTCAACCGGCCGCTGCCGGAAGCCGGCGGGCCGATGATGCGCCGGCTGGTGCTGATCGAGCCGGACGGGCGGGTCGGCTGCCTCGTCTATTTCGACCCAATCTGCCGCAACAGTGAGGTGATCGGCTATCTGACCGCCTTCAAGCGCAAGCTGCCGGACACCACCTCGCATGCCGAGATCGGGCTGACGAAGCGCGCCGCCGACATCTTCAAGGCGGAAGGAAAAGAGGTGCTGATGCTCGGCCTGTCGCCGCTCTGCGACGTCGAGCCGAGCGGCTTTGCCGAAAGCGCTGCGTTCCGGGCGATGCTGCAGCGGCTCTACCGATCGGGCGCGGTGAACCGCAAGGTGTTCAACCTTGCCGGCCACGCCGCCTTCAAGCGCCGGTTCCATGGGCGTGAAGAGCCGCGCTATCTCGCCTGGAATTCAGGCTCGCCTTTCGCACATTTCATAGCTCTGATGCGGCTGTCCAAAGCGTTCTGACGGGTTTCATCACCGCGACATAAACGTTGCGGTCGGCATCGAATCCAGCACCGACTTGGTCACGCCGCCGAAGAAGAACTCCTTCAGCTTCGACTGGCTGTAGGCGCCGGTCACCAGGAGATCGGCACCGAGCTCGACGGCGCGGTTCTGGATCGCCTCGCCATGGGTCAGTTCCGATTTGTGCTGGCTCTGGACCGTGACGCGGACGCCGTGGCGCGACAGGGCGGAAGCGATCTGGCCGCCGGCCGTCATCGATTCATGGCCGCCATAGCGGTCCGGATCGACGGTGAAGACCTCGACCTGGCGCGCCGCGGTGAGGAAGGGCAGGGCGTCGAACACCGCGCGGGTGGATTCGCGCGTGCCGTTCCAGCCGACCAGGATCGTCTCGAACCGGGTGTCGACCGGCATCGCATAGGGCACGAACAGCACCGGCCGGCCGGTCTGCAGGAGAAGCGCGTCGACATTGGCGCCCGGCAGGTGCGAGGACGGGTCGCGCTGCTGCACGACGATCAGGTCCACCGCGCGGGCGCTTTCGAGCGAGGAGATGGCACTGTCTCCCGAAAAGCTCTCCAGCGCGCGCCATTCGGCCGAAAGTCCGGAGCGGGACATGCGCCCGTCGAACATCTGGCGCATCGCCTCGGAGCGTTCCTTGTTGGTCTCGCTGCTGGTGACCATGAAATCGGCGTCGGGAAAGCCCATCGGCGTCGCGTAGGGCACCGGCAGCGGCTCGGCATGGACGCCGATGACGTGGGCGGAAAAGCGTTCGGCGAGCGGCGCGATGCAGTCGAGCACGCGGCGGGCGTCGGTTTCGTCCTGAAGGACGGCGAGAAGCGTCTTGTAGCTCATCCAAGCCTCCCATGGGTTGCATTGCAAACCGGTAGGCCACCTATGATGCGCCCCGCCTCGATCGATATCAAGCTTTCGCTGAAATACCTTCGACCATCGCGCGAACCTCCGTCAGCGCCGCGTCGAGCTTTTCGGGGTCGCGCGCACGGACCACGAGTTCGGTCCAGAACGCGCCGTCCTGGTACTTCGGATAGGAGCCGATGATCGTCTCGGGATGGCGCTTCTGGATCTCGCCGAGCGGGCCGCCGATCGTGCCCTCGCCATGCGGGCAGTGGACGGCGCCGGAGAGAAGCTTAGTGCCGCCCTTCAGCGTCGGCACGACATTGTCGAGCATCGCCTGGAAGATCGCCGGCACGCCGGCCATGACGTGGACGTTGCCGATGACGAAGCCGGGCGCGATCGAGATCGGGTTGTCGATGTGCTTGGCGCCCTGCGGCATCCGCGCCATGCGCCGGCGCGCCTCGGTGAACTCCATGCCGCGCGCGGCGTAGTGCGCCTCGAGCATCGAAAAGGCGCGGTCGTCATAGCCGCACGGAACGGCGAAGGCGGCGGCGATGGAATCGGCCGTGATGTCGTCATGCGTCGGGCCGATGCCGCCGGTGGTGAAGACGTAGGTGAATTTGGCGCGCACCGCATTGACCGCCTCGACGATCGAAGGCTCGTCGTCGGCGACGATGCGCACTTCCTTCAGGTCGATGCCGATCGCGGTCAGGACATCGGCGAGGTGGCCGATATTGCGGTCCTTGGTGCGGCCCGACAGGATCTCGTCTCCGATGACGACCATGGCGGCGGTGATGATTTCGGTCATGTCGGCCCCGATGCGTTTCCCGTATCGATTAAGCCGAAGGCCGCGCACAGGCAATCGATGCGCCGCCGCTTTTTTCTTTGCCGCCCGCAGGCCGAGACCCTAAGTTCGGCTCCGTTCAGGAGATGCGCATGGGTTTCGCTACGGTTTTGTTCTGGCTGGTCGTGACAGCGGTCGTCGTGCTGCTTCTCGTCACGGGCTTCTTCATGCATGTGACGCGGCGGATTTCGCGGCAGGCGGAAAAGCTGGTGCCGGCGGCGGGCAGGCGGATCACCGTCGACGGGCATGACGTCCACTATGTCGAGAGCGGCGAGGGGCGGCCGATCCTGATGATCCACGGCCTCGGCGGCCATCTCCATCACATGCGCCGGCCGCTGATGGAAGCCTTCGGCGACGACTACCGGCTGATCGCCATCGACCGGCCGGGCTCGGGCTATTCGACGCGGCCGCGCGGCGACGGGCGCCTGTCGCAGCAGGCGGATTTCATCGCGCACCTGATCGACGCGATGAAGCTCGAGCGGCCGCTGGTCGTCGGCCATTCGCTCGGCGGCGCGATCGCGCTCGCCACCGCCTTGCGTCATCCGGACAAGATCAGCGGGCTCGCGCTGATCTCGCCGCTGACGCATCATTATTCGGAAGTGCCGCCGCAATTCGCGCCGCTGCACATCCCCAACCCGCTCCTGCGCCGGCTGATCGCCCACACGGTCGCGGTGCCGGTGTCGGCGCGCAATGCGCCGCGCACGCTCGACTTCGTCTTCGGCCCGCAGAAGCCGCCGGCCGATTTCGCCGTCGCCGGCGGCGCGCTCGCGGGCATGCGCCCGAGCCACATCTACGCGACCTCGACCGACCTCGTCGCGCTCAGGCACGACCTCGTCGATTTCGAGACGCGCTATGGCGAGATCGGGATGCCGGTCGGAATCCTGTTCGGCGACAAGGACCGGGTTCTCGACTACCGCCGCCACGGCCTGTCGATGCGCGACAAGATCGCGAATCTCGATCTGGAGATCGCCGAGGGGATCGGTCACATGCCGCAATATGCCGTGACGGACCAGGTCGTGGCGTTCATCCGCCGCATCGCCGACCGGGCGTTTCAGCGCGATCCGGCGTCGGCCTGACTCAGTCCGCGCCGCGCGAGCGCTGGGTCAGGCGGATCGAGGCGGCGCGCATTTCGGCGGCGCGGACCTCGTCCGTCTTGCCGCCGCGCGATTCGACGCTCATGGGGGTGCCGATGCCGCATCCGGCGAGCACGAGGGCGGTCATCAGCGCCGCGATCAACTTCGTCATCTTCAGCCTCATCCCGATTGCATTGCCGCCGCGATAACCGAGCCGGCGTGTCGCCGCAAGACCACGGCTTGACGCTTCGCCCCAAAGCGGGACAGAAGCAGACGGCGCGGGCGTGGTGGAACCGGTAGACACACCGGACTTAAAATCCGGAGGCCCTGGCCGTGCGGGTTCGAGTCCCGCCGCCCGCACCAGATGTCAATCTTCCTCGACGAACACCTCGTCGCGCTTCCTGCGGATCGACGGCAGGATCGAGATGATGATGGCGATCGCCGCGAGCGCGAGCAGGCCGGCGCTGATCGGGCGTTCGAGGAAGGTCATCGGATCGCCGCGCGAGATGATCATGGCACGGCGCAGATGCTCTTCCAGAAGCGGGCCGAGCACGAAGCCGAGCAGCAGCGGCGCCGGCTCGCAGTCGAGCTTGACCAGCACGTAGCCGATGATGCCGAGCACCGCGATCGCGTAGATGTCGAAGGCATTCAGGTTGATCGAGAACGTGCCGATGCAGGCGAAGGCGATGATCGCGGGGAAGAGGACGCGATAGGGTATCGTCAGCATCTTCACCCACAGGCCGATCAGCGGCAGGTTGAGGATGACGAGCAGGATGTTGCCGACCCACATCGAGGCGATGACGCCCCAGAAGAGCGCCGGCTCGCTGGTGATGACGTTCGGACCGGGCTGGATGCCCTGGATGATGAAGGCGCCGATGATGAGCGCCATCACCGGATGGGCCGGGATGCCGAGCGTCAGGAGCGGGATGAACGAGGTCTGCGCGGCGGCGTTGTTGGCCGATTCGGGACCGGCCACGCCCTCGATCGCGCCCTTGCCGAACTGTTCGGGATGCTTCGACGTCTTCTTCTCGATCGAATAGGAGGCGAAGGAGGCGAGGACGTGCCCGCCGCCCGGCAGGATGCCGAGAATGGAGCCGAGGCCGGTTCCGCGCAGGACGGGCATGGCGATGCGGCGGAAATCCTCCTTCGTCAGCCAGAGGCGCTCGACCTTCTTGACGAGGACGGAACGTGTCGTTTCGTTCTCGAGATTGCGCAGGATTTCGGCAAGACCGAACACGCCGACCGCGACCGAGACGAAATTGATGCCGCTGTAGAGCTCGAAGAAGCCGAAGGTGAAACGCGGCGTGCCGGTGTAGATGTCCTGCCCGACCATGCCGAGCAGGAGGCCGAGCACGATCATCGCCAGCGCCTTGATGATCGACCCGTGCGCGAGCGCGACGGAGGCGACGAGGCCAAGGACAATCAGCGCGAAATATTCCGCCGAGCCGAATTGCAGCGCGAGGCGCGCGAGCGGCGGGGCGGCGACGGCGACGAGCATGGTGGCGACCGTGCCGGCGAAGAACGAGCCGAGCGCGGCCGTGGCGAGCGCCGGCCCGGCGCGCCCCTGCCGCGCCATCTGGTAGCCGTCGATGGCTGTCACGGCGGACGAGGATTCGCCCGGAAGGTTGATCAGGATCGCGGTGGTCGAGCCGCCATACTGCGCGCCGTAATAGATGCCCGCCAGCATGATGATGGCGGTGACCGGCTCGAAGGTGAAGGTGATCGGCAGCAGGATGGCGATGGCGCCGGTGGGGCCGATGCCGGGCAGGACGCCGACCAGCGTGCCGAGCAGGACGCCGATGAAACAGTAGAAGATGTTGCCCGGCGTGAGCGCCGTTTCGAAGCCGAGGGCGAGATTGGCGAGGAGATCCATGGTCACAGCCCCAGCGAGGCCAGCCATGGCCCGAAGAGAGGAAGGGGAAGGCCGAGCGCCCAGATGAAGATCACCATGCACAAGGTGGTGAGGCCGACGGCGAGGACGAGCGCGCCGACGAGGCCGTTCCTGCGGCTGGCGAAGCCGGCGAGGAAGACGGTGACGAAGAGCGAGGGCAGGAGCCCGAGGCCGCGCACCGTGAAGCCGAAGAAGACGAGCGCGCCGATCAGGAGCACGAGCCCGCGCCAAGGCACCTGCCCGAGCGGGATCTCGTCAGTGCCCGACAGGAAGGACTGGACGACGATGATGGCGCCGAGCACCACCATGATGACGGCGAGGATGATCGGGAAATAGCCCGGTCCCATGCGCAGCGCCGTGCCGATCTGGTAGTTCGATGCGGCATAGCCGAAGGCGAGGCCGAAGCCGACGAAGATCAGCCCGGCCAAAAGGTTCTTGAGCGAGTATCTGGCGGTCATTGGGGCCGTCCCTGGGGTCGTCAGAGGCAAGAAAAGGGCGGTCTCGCGAAAGACCGCCCTTCGTCATCTTTGGATCGAACGCATCACTGCGGCTGGACGCCTGCAGCTTCGATGATCGGCTTCCACAGCTCGATCTGCGAGGTCAGCGTCTCGAGATGGGCTTCCGGCGTCGCGTCTTCCTTGGAAACCGGGGTCGTGCCGAGATCGGCGAACTTGTCGATCACGCCCTGGTCGGCGAGCGCCGTCTGCAGCGCGCCCGAGAGCTTCTGGATGACGTCATCCGGAGTTCCGGCCGGCGCGTAGAGGCCGTGCCAAACCGTGACTTCCATGTCGAGCCCGCCTTCGGCGGTGGTCTCGAGGTCCGGCAGGGTCGGCAGGCGCTCCGCCGAGGTGACGGCATAGGCCTTCACTTCGCCGCCCTGGATCTGGCCGGTCGTGTTGGTCGTCTGGTCGCACAGGAAGTCGACCTGGCCGCCGATGAGGTCGGTCATCGCCGGGCCGGTGCCCTGGTAGGGCACTTCGGTCGGCGTCGTCTCGGTGGCGGACATGAAGAGCAGGCCGCACAGATGCGACGCTGCGCCGATGCCGGCATTGGCGTAGGTCACGGTCTCGCCGTTCGTCTTCACGTATTCGACGAGTTCGGCGAGCGTGTTGGGCTCGAGGTCCTTGCGGCCGATGATGGTCATCGGAACCTCGGTGACGAGGCCGATATGCTCGAAATCCTCGACCGGGTCATAGGGCAGGGCGCTGTAGAGCGAGGGCGCCGTCGACATGCCGATATGGTGCATGAGGATGGTGTAGCCGTCCGGCTCGGCGGCGGCGACCTGGCCGGCGGCGAGCGTTCCGCCGGCGCCGGCGACGTTCTGCACGATGACCTGCTGGCCGAGCGCGGCGCTCATCGGCTCGGCGACGAGGCGGGTGACGGTGTCGGTCGGCCCGCCGGCGGCGAACGGCACGACGATGGTGATCGAACGCTCGGGATAGGTCTGGGCCTGCGCGGATACGGCAGCGAGCGAAACGCCGGCAGCCATGGCTGCGGCAAACATGGTCTTGATCATGGGTCTCGATCCTCCCGATCGAACGTCTGAATTTGTCTTTTATCGATTTAGGCCGGAAGCGTTTTTCCTCCCTGACCGACCGCCTGAAAGCGGACGGCCATCGAAAGGGAGCCGCGACAAACTGTCAAGCGCGATTAGACGAATGGTGTAGAACCAAGGGCGATTGGTCAGGGAAAAGCAGTTTTCGCGGGATCGAGCGACGCGCATTCTGGTTTTCCACCCAAAGGCTTGGCACATTCGGTTCAAACGGAGATTCACCCGAGATGACCTCAGCTCGATTCACCCGGCCCAACCCCTGGCACGAGATGGCGGCCACGCTCGTCGACGTCGCGACCGGGCGAAAGCCGGCCGATCTCGTCATCCGCAACGGGCGCTGGGTCAACGTCTATTCGGGCGAGATCATCGCGGGGACCGATCTTGCCATCGCCGGCGGGCGGTTCGCCTATTGCGGGCCGGATGCGAGCCATGCGATCGGCGCGGGGACAGAGGTGATCGACGCCGCCGGGCGCTATCTCGTGCCGGGGCTGTGCGACGCGCACATGCATGTCGAGAGCGGCATGGTGACGGTCACCGAGTTCTGCCGCGCGGTCATCCCGCACGGCACGACCTCGATGTTCATCGATCCGCACGAGATCGCCAACGTGCTCGGCCTCAAGGGCGTCCGGCTGATGCACGACGAGGCGCTGGCGATGCCCGTCAACGTCCATGTGCAGATGCCGTCCTGCGTGCCGTCCGCGCCGGGGCTGGAGACCCCGGGCGCAACGCTGGACGAGAAGGACGTCGCCGAGGCGATGACCTGGGAGAACATCATCGGGCTCGGCGAGGTGATGAATTTTCCGGGCGTGTCGGCGAACGACCCCAAGATGGTGGCCGAGATCGCCGAGACGATGAAGGCCGGCCGCACGGTCGGCGGGCACTACGCCTCGCCCGATCTCGGCCCGGCCTTCCACGGCTATGTCGCGGGCGGACCGGAGGACGACCACGAGGGCACGCGCGCCGAGGACGCCATCGCCCGCGTGCGGCAGGGCATGCGCGCGATGCTGCGGCTCGGCTCGGCCTGGTACGACGTCGCCGAACAGGTGAAGGCGGTGACCGAGTCCGGGCTCGACCCGCGCAATTTCATCCTCTGCACCGACGATTGTCATTCGGGTACGCTGGTCGAGGAAGGCCACATGGACCGCGTGGTGCGCCACGCGATCGCGCAGGGCCTGAAGCCGGTCACCGCGATCCAGATGGCGACGCTCAACACCGCGCAGCACTTCAAGATCGAGCGCGAGATCGGCTCGATCGCGCCGGGCCGGCTCGCCGATTTCCTGATCGTCTCGGACCTTGCGGCGCTCGCGATCGACCAGGTCTACGGACGCGGCCGATTGCTCGCCGAGAAGGGGCGGCTCGTCGCCGAGATCGAGCACTATCCCTATCCCGCCGAGGCCAAGCAGACGGTGAAGCTGGGCAAGCAACTCGCGGCGGCCGATTTCGACATCAAGGCGCCGGAGGGCGCGAATTCGATCCGCGCGCGGGTCATCGGCGTCATCGAGAACCAGGCGCCGACCAGGGCGCTCGAGATGGATATGCCGATCGAAAACGGGCTCGTCGCAATGGACGGCGCCAACGACGTCTGCCAGATCGCGCTCGTCGAGCGGCACGAGGCGACGGGTCGCGTCGTCAACGCGCTCGTCTCCGGGTTCGGCTACAAGAAGCCTTGCGCGATGGCCTCGACGGTCGCGCATGACAGCCACCACATGATCGTCGTCGGCACCAACAAGGCCGACATGGCGCTGGCGGCGAACCTGCTCGGCGAGGTCGGCGGCGGGGTGGTGCTGATCTCGGAAGGGCGCGAACTCGCGATGGTCGAACTGCCGATCGCAGGGCTGATGTCGGACGAGCGGGCGGAGATCGTCGCGCAGAAGGCGGCGAAGCTGACGGCGGCGATGCGCGCGGTCGGCTGCGATCTGAACAACGCCTACATGCAGCACTCGCTCCTGGCGTTGGTGGTCATTCCGGAGTTGCGGATTTCGGACCAGGGGCTGGTGGATGTACGGACGTTCGAGAGGGTGGAGCTGTTCGTTTAGGGCGGGCGGGGTCGGCGTCATCCCGGCCGAAGTCCGAGCGAAGCGAGGCGAGAGCCGGGACCCATTCCGTTCGCTTCGAGGTCACGGAGTGGGTCCCGGATAGCCGATCTCCGCTGCGCGTCAATCAGCTTCCGGGATGACCCCCGCGGATGTCTACCTGTTCCAGAAAATCGGCGTGAAGATCACCAGGACGGCGAGAATTTCGAGGCGGCCCAGGAGCATGGCGATCGCCATGATCCATTTGGCGGTGTCGGGGATCGTGGCGAAGTTGCCGACCGGGCCGATGATGTCGCCAAGGCCGGGGCCGACATTGGTCAGCGCGGTCAGCGCGCCCGACATGGCGCTGATGAAGTCGAGACCGGTCGCCGACAGGAGGATCGTGATGATCAGCCACAGGATGAAGAAGGCGGCGATGAAGAGTACGACCGCGCGCTGCATCGCGTCGTCGACCGGGCGGTCGCCGTAGCGCACGCTTTGCACCGTGTTGGGATAGACGAGCCGGCGCAGGCCGTTGAGGACCAGTTCGAACAGGATCAGGAAGCGGTAGGCCTTGATGCCGCCGGTCGTGGAGCCCGAACAGCCGCCGAGGAACATGGCGACGAAGGCGCAGGCGAAGGCGAATGGGCCCCACGCGGTGTAGTCCGAGCTCGCATAGCCAGTCGTCGTGATGATCGACATGAAGTTGAAGGCCGAATGCGTCAGCGCGTCGATGAAGCCGATATCGCTCGACAGGCGCACATAGATCGTCACCGCCAGAATGAAGATGAGGACATAGCCGGCGAAGACGCGCAATTGCGGGTCGCGCAGCGTTTCGATGCGGCCGCGCGTGAAGAGCAGGATGACGACGGCGAAGGGCAGGGCGCCGATGAACATGAAGACGGTTGCGATCCAGAGCACCGGCAGATTGTCGTCGTAGAAGGCCATCGAGGCGTCGTGCGTCGAAAAACCGGCGGTCGAGATGGTCGTCAGCGCGTGGTTGATGGCGTTGAAGCCGGTCATGCCCGCGCTGGCATAGCAGATGGCGCAGAGCACCGTCAGCGCGACGTAGATCGCGATCAGGCTGGTCGTGTAGGTCGAGAAGCGCTCGAAGGGACGATCCGAGATGTCGGAGGATTCGATCTTGAAATAGGAGACGCCGCCGACATTCAGGAAGGGCAGAACGAAGAGGCCGAGCGCGATGACGCCGAGGCCGCCCATCCATTGCAGGAGCGAGCGCCAGATCAGGATGCCGGGCGGCAGGCTGTCGAGGCCGACGAGCACCGTGCCGCCGGTCGTCGTGATGCCTGATACGGATTCGAAGATCGCGTCGGTCAGCCCGATTTCGAGCGAGGAGGCGAGGAAGGGAATGGCGCCGACGGCGCAGGTCGTCAGCCAGAGAAGGTTGACGACGAAGAAGCCGAAGCGCGCCGAGAGCACCGGCGGGCGGCCCTGCGTCGCCGCTGCCACGGCCAGCGCCAGCCCGCCCGTCAGAAGCGCGGAAAAGGCGAAGACCTGCCAGTCCTCATTGCCGAAATAAAGGTCCACGCCGGCCGGGATGAACATGGCGAGGGACAGGTAGATGGCGAAGATCGCCGCGATGTGAATCGCGGTGCGAATGGCGAGATACTGCACGTCTTCCCCGACCTGACCCCTTGAAGCGGCGCGACAGTGGCTTCCGCGCATCGAATATGCAATAGCGCGGCTGACGCGCCAACAGACAAAGACCGAGAGAAGGTCCAAAGCCTTTGCACCGTGACTTCAAAGCCGCCGTCCGCCATGCCGCCGACGCCATGCGCGCGCTCTTTCCCGAGACGCCGCTGCAGGAGAACGCCTATTTGTCGAAGAAGACCGGCGCGCGCATCTTCCTGAAGCGCGAGGATCTGTCGCCGGTGCGCTCCTACAAGATCCGCGGCGCGTTCAACTTCTTCCGCAAGGTGCTGGAGGCGGGGGCGGGGCCGGAGGTGTTCGTCTGCGCCTCGGCCGGCAACCACGCGCAGGGCTTCGCCTATGTGTGCCGGCACCTCGCCAAGCGCGGCGTCATCTTCATGCCGGTGACGACGCCGCAGCAGAAGATCGACAAGACGCGGCTGTTCGGCGGCGAGTTCGTGGAAATCCGCCTGACGGGCGACTATTTCGACGCCTGCTATCGCGCTGCGCAGGCTTTCGCGGCCGAGACCGGCGGGCTGATGGTGCCGCCCTTCGATCATGAGGACATCATCGAGGGGCAGGCGAGCGTCGCGCAGGAGATCGAGGCGCAGCTTCCGGCGGGCGTGCGCGCCGACCTCGTCGTGCTGCCGGTCGGCGGGGGCGGGCTTGCCGCGGGCGTCACGCGCTACCTGGCCGATTCCGGCGCGCGGTTCCTTTTTGCCGAACCCGTCGGCGCGTCGAGCCTGCATTCGAGCCTGACCGAAGGGCGGCGCGTGCGGTTGCCGCAGGTCGACAATTTCGTCGACGGCGCGTCGGTGGCGGAGATCGGCGAGGCGAACTTTGCCGCGCTGTCGCATTTTTCTCCGGACGACGTGACCCGCATTCCCGAAAACCGCGTCTGCGCGACGATCATCGAGATGCTGAATGTCGAGGGCGTGGTGCTGGAGCCGGCCGGCGCGCTGGCGATCGATGCGCTGAAGGATTTGCAGCCTGACGAGATCGCGGGAAAAACCGTCGTGCTCGTCGTCTCCGGCGGCAATTTCGACTTCGAGCGGTTGCCGGACGTGAAGGAGCGGGCGCTGCGCTTCGAGGGACTGAAGAAGTATTTCGTCTTCCGCTTTCCGCAGCGGCCCGGCGCGCTGCGCGATTTCCTCGACCTGCTCGGCCCCGAGGACGACATCGCCCGCTTCGAATACCTGAAGAAATCGGCGCGCAATTTCGGCTCGGTCCTGATCGGCATCGAGACGAAGAACCCGGCGAATTTCGCCGTGCTCGCCGAAAAGTTCGAGGCGGCGGGATGGACCTATCAGGACATCACCGACAATGAGACCATCGCCGGATTGGTGATCTGATTTTGCGCTGCAGCAAGTTTCGGTTGCATTTGGAAGCGAACAGGGCCATATGAGCCCCACGAGGCGCTTGGGCCGGATTTTCCGGCTTTCCCGAATACGGACTGGTTGCGTCTTTGCCTTGGCCAACTTTCAAGGCAAGCCCGCGAATGATCGCGGCGACGACAGCGCAGCCGCGCGGGCTTGAAAGCTCGCCGCCTTGTCGATCCCTTTTGAGATATCCGCACGCAGGTTGCGCCCTGCGGCATCGAATTTTGCGCCCGGCCCATGCCGCGCGCCAGAAAGAAGACTGTTTTGACGACTGAAAACCAGACCACCGCCGCGACCAGCGGTTTCGGCCCCCTCGGCATCGAAGGCAAGCTGCTCGAAAGCGCTGCCCGCGCCGGGTTCGTGGAGCCCAAGCCGATCCAGATCGCGGCCATTCCGGCGCAGATCGCCGGCAAGGACATCCTGGGCGTCGCCCAGACCGGCTCCGGCAAGACGGCGGCCTTCGCGCTGCCGATCCTCAAGCACATCGCCGCGCTCGGCGACAAGCGCAAGCCGAAGACCTGCCGCGCGCTGATCCTCGCGCCGACGCGCGAACTCGCCGTGCAGATCGAGGAGACGATCCGCGCCATCTCGAAGGGCCTCCACATCTCGACCAGCCTCGTGCTCGGCGGCGTGTCGCGCGGCGGCCAGGTCAAGCGCATGGCGCAGGGCGTCGACATTCTCGTCGCAACGCCGGGCCGCCTGACGGACCTCGTGCGCCAGAACGAGATCGTGCTCGCCGAGACGCGCTGGCTCGTCCTCGACGAGGCCGACCGCATGCTCGACATGGGCTTCATCAACGACGTCAAGAAGATCGCCCGCGCGACGCACCCCAAGCGCCAGACCGCGCTGTTCTCGGCCACCATGCCGAACGAGATCGAACAGCTCGCGCGCGGCATTCTCAAGGACCCGGTCCATGTCGAAGTCGCGCCGCAGGGCACGACGGCGGCCGAAATCCACCAGAGCGTCGTGATGGCGCGCCTGAAGCAGAAGCGCGACGTCCTGTCGACCATGCTGAAGGACGACGCGATGTCGCGCGTCATCATCTTCGCGCGCACCAAGCACGGCGCTGACCGCGTGACCCGCGATCTCGTCCGTGATGGTTTCGAGGCGGCCGTCATCCACGGCAACAAGTCGCAGAACGCCCGCCAGCGCGCGCTGAACGGTTTCCGCGACGGCGAGGTTCGCATTCTCGTGGCGACCGACATCGCCGCACGCGGCATCGACGTGCCGAACATCACCCATGTGGTGAATTTCGACCTGCCGGACGAGGCGGAAAGCTACGTCCACCGCATCGGCCGCACGGGCCGCAACGGCGCGGACGGCATCGCGATCACGCTGTGCGATCCTTCCGAGGGCTCCAAGCTGCGTCAGGTCGAGAAGATCATCCGCATGAAGCTTCCGATCGCGGCCGACCATCTCAGCCAGGCCGACCCGGTTCAGCGCAAGTCCGAACCCTTGCCGGAAGAGCGCGAGAATCGCCGCCCGGCAAATGCCAACGGCAAGCCGCGCCAGGGCCGCAAGCCCGGCTTCGGTCAGGGTTCGGGCCAAGGGGCGGGCAAGCCGACCGAAGGCCAGAAGCGCCCGTTCCGCGGCAAGCGCCGTGGCCCAAGCAATGGCGGCGGTGCGCGCCGCGCTGCCTGATTGCGCCTAACGCGTTAATCAACTAATCCGTTTCCCGTCGGCCGGTGGCCGCACCGATAAAAGTCGACGGGAAACGCTTCATGGCTGGCTTGGCCGCGCTTGCGATCGCCTATGTGCTGTCGCAGTTCTACCGCTCCTTTCTGGCGGTCCTCACACCGGTCCTCGGCTCCGAACTCGGAGCGACCAACACCGACCTCTCGCTCGCCTCGGGCGCGTGGTTCGCGTCGTTCTCGGCCATGCAGTTCGTCGTCGGCGTCTGCCTCGACCGCTACGGCCCGAAGCGCACGGCCGCCGTGCTGCTCGCCATCGGCGGCGGGGGCGGGGCCTTCCTCTTCGCCTTTGCCACGCAGCCCTGGATGGTGATCGCCGCGATGGCGCTGATCGGCGTCGGCTGCGCGCCGGTGCTGATGGCCTCGGTCTTCATCTTCGCCCACACCTATTCGACCGCACGGCTCGCGATCCTCACCTCCTGGCTCGTCGCCTTCGGCTCGCTCGGCAACGTCGTCGGCGCCTCGCCGCTGGCGGCCGCTGCCGACGCGTTCGGCTGGCGCCCGGTGATGATGGGGCTCGGCGTCGTCACGCTTTTGACCGCCGCCTCGATCGTCGTCTTCCTGCGCGATCCGCACCGCGACGGCGGCCAGGTCGCCGGCGTCGGCTTTTCCGGCTATCTCGAGCTCTTCAAGATCCGCGCGCTATGGGCGCTCTTCCCGCTCACCGCCGTGAACTACGCCGCCGCCGCGGGCATTCGCGGGCTGTGGGCCGGGCCCTATCTCGCCGACGTCTATGGCGCCGACGCGCTTATGATCGGGCAGGTCACGCTGTTCATGGCGCTGGCGATGGTGGCGGGCGGGTTCATCTACGGGCCGCTCGACACGATCTTCCGCACGCGCAAATGGGTGGCGATCGTCGGCAATTCGCTCAGCTTAGCCGTCATCGTCTATCTCGCGCTCAATCCGGTGACGAGCATCGCCCAGACGACGCTCATCTTCGTGCTGATCGGCGTGACGGGCGCCGCCTACGGCCTCCTGATGGCGCATGGGCGCGCCTTCCTGCCGGCGCACCTGACCGGGCGCGGCGTGACGCTCCTCAACTTCTTCTCCATCGGCGGCGTCGGCATCATGCAGTTCGCGACCGGGCCGATCGTCTCGGCCAATGCCGTCGCGGGCGAGCCGGAGGCCGGTTACGCTGCGCTCTTCGCCTTCTACGCCGCGATGCTGGCGGTTTCGCTGTTCGTCTACCTGTTCGTGCGCGACGCAAGGCCGGAAAGGGCGAAGCTGGCCACGGCCTAGAGAGCGTTCTCGCGCAGCCAGTTGACGGTCGTCTCGGTGATCAGCTCGTTGGTCTGCGGCGAAAGCGCGTCGCCGGCGATGACGTGGTTCTGCGGATCGCCGGAGCTTTCGATCAGGAGGCTGTCGGCGAGCGCGCCCCAGCGCGCGGCGACGTCGCGCGTCACCTCGGCATCGACGATCCGGTCGGCCGAGGAATAGACGAACAGCGCCGGGATGCCGATCTCCTCGACGGGCGCATCATGCGCGAGCTTCGTCAGCGCGGCCATCGGCAGGATCGCCCCGGTCGGATAGCGCGGGGTCCACAGCCTGCCATGGGCCTCGTTGCGTGGGGTGAACTCGCGCTCGGGGCCGCTCGCGAGCCGCGCGATGGTACCGCCCCAGGGGCCGGTGAGGAGCGAGGCGCCCGCCGCGCGAACGCGGTAGTTCGGCGAGATGAGGACGAGCGCCGCGACGCCTTCGGAAAGCTCGGGCTGGGTTGCCGCCCAAGTCGCAAGGCCGGCACCCGTCGACGTCGCGACGACGACGACGCGGGCGCCGAGCCGGCGGCCGATCTCGATCGCCTCGGCATAGTCGTTGACCCAGGCATTGACGCTGGCCGTCGCCATCGCTGCGCCGTCCTGGCCGTGGCCCGTCAGGCGGGTGAAGAAGAGATTCGCGCCGAGGCGCGACGCGATCTCGTCCGGCACCGGCCGAATCTCGCCGCTCGAGGCGGAAAAGCCGTGGACATAGACGATGGCGAGCGGCGTGCGGGCCTTCGAGGTCGGGAACGCCCAGACGATCTGTTTGCCGACGCCATCGCGCAGGTTCGGGACGTCGCGCTCGCTGGCGGCGACATAGGCCTCGACGTCGCCGCCGATCGTCGCCGGATCGAAACGGATGGTCGTGTCGACCGCGACGCGCGGGCCGGCGAGATAGGCGGCCACGCCGAGTGCGAGGACGAGCACCGCCGCGCCGATCACCCACATGCGCCGCCTGCCTTTCGTCGGACTCGTCTTCGTCGCCATGCCACCTGCCTCAGTGATCGAAACCGCTTGTGCTTTTTCGACGTAAAGATCAACAGTTTCGACAATTCGTGAAAGCCCCGCATGACCCTGCCGGCCTCCCGCCTCATCCTCTACGCCTTGCCGGCGATCCCGCTCGCGGCGCTGACGCTGCCGCTCTACATCATCGTGCCGACCTTCTATTCCGAAACGCTCGGCCTGTCGCTTGCCGCCGTCGGCACAGCGCTCCTGATCGTGCGCCTGTTCGACGCCGTCAACGATCCGGTCATCGGCTGGGCGGCCGATCACTGGCGGCCGGCGATGGGGCGGCGGCGCGCGACGTTTCTCGTCTCGCTGCCGATCTCGGCGCTTGCCGCGCTGATGCTGTTCTGGCCGCCGGAAGGCGTCGGGCCGGGCTATCTCGTCTTCTGGGGCGCGACGCTTTCGATCGGCTACACCGCCGCGATCATTCCGCTGACCTCGTGGGGAGCGGAGATGGCGGGGGACTATCGCGAGCGGGCGCGGGTGGCGGGGTTTCGTGAAGGGTTCACGCTTGCCGGAACGCTTCTCGCCATCGCGCTGCCCTTCGCCATCGGCATGGAGAGCGCGGAGGGGCTTCACGGACTTGCCGTGCTGGGGATCGTCGTTGCCGTCCTGCTGCTGGCGCTCGGCGGACTGACCGTCTGGCGGGTGCCGGAGCCGCGCGAGTATTCGCGCTCCCAGCTCAATCTGCGCGAGGGGCTTCGCCACATGGGGCGCAACGGGCCGTTCGTGCGGCTGATCGCGGCGTTTCTCATCAACGGGCTCGCCAACGGCATTCCCGCGACGCTCTTTCTCTATTTCGTCTCCGACCGGCTCGGCCTGCCGGAGATGCGCGGGCCGCTGCTGTTCGTCTATTTCCTCGCCGGCATCGCCGGAATGCCTCTGGCTCTCATGGCCGCGCGGCGGTTCGGCAAGCACCGCGCGTGGTGTGTGGCGATGCTGTTCACCTGCGCCGTCTTCGCCTTCGCGCCCCTGATCGGGGAGGGCAACTGGCCGGCCTTCGCCGCGCTCTCGGTCGCGACCGGGCTGACGCTCGGCTTCGATCTCGCCCTGCCGGCGGCGATCCAGGCCGACGTCATCGACGTCGACACCGCGGCTTCCGGCGAGCAGCGCTCGGGGCTCTATTTCGCCGCGTGGAGCCTTGCGACCAAGCTGTCGCTGGCGCTCGCGGTCGGGCTCGCCTTTCCGGTGCTGCAATTCTTCGGGTTCACGGCGGGGGGCGACAATGATGCGCGGGCGCTGACGGCGCTTGCCGTGATCTATGCCTGGGTGCCGGTGGCGCTCAAGCTCGCGGCGATCGGCCTGATGTGGAATTTTCCGCTCGACGAGACGACGCAGCGCGGATTGCGGTCGCGGATCGAGGCGGTCAGTTGACCGTGCGGCGCTTGTCCTTGCCGGAGGCGACGCGACGCTTGTCCCAACCGGTCACGCGCTTGACGAGGCGGTAATAAAGTGAATCCGGAAGATAGCCGAAGGCCTTCAAAACATAAGACAAACGGCGCGGGAATGAGACTTCGAAGCCGCCGGTCCTGAGGCCCTCGACATAGCGCGCGCCGGCGTCCTCGACCTTCATCAGGGCCGGCATCGGGAACTTGTTCTTCTTCGTCAGCGGCGTGTCGACGAAGCCGGGATTGAACATCTGGATGCGGATGTTCTGCTTGTCGAAATCATATTTCAGGCTGCGCGCCATGCTGTTCAACGCCGCCTTGGTGGCGCCGTAGGCGGCGGCCGACGGCAGGCCGAAATAGGCCGTGACCGAGCCGGTGATGGCGATCTGGCCGTGGCCGCGCCCGCGCATCCGGTCGGCCACCGGCACGAGGCCGTTGACGACGCCGAATAGGTTGACCGTGAAGGTGCCGTGGAAGTTCTCCACCTCGAGCCGCTCGCCGATTGTCGGCGAATAGGTGCCGGCATTGAAGATGGCGAGGACGATGGGGCCGAGTTCGCGCTCGATGCGGGCGACGGTCTGCTCCATCGCGGCCGCGTCCTTGACGTCGCAGGCGATGGGTACGATGCGGCCCTTCGCGCCGGCAGCGGCGGCTGCGTGCGCGACCTCTTCCAGCTTGTCGTCGTCGCGGGCGGTTGCCGCGACGACATAGCCATCGCGCGCGAGGTCGATCGCGACCTGACGGCCGATGCCGGTCGAGGCGCCGGTGATCCAGGCGACGCCGTCTTCGGGGCGGGCGCGGTAGAGGCTCATCGGGATTCCTTCGTCAGGCGCCGAGAATGTCGGAAAGGCGCTGGGTCAGCGGACCCGTGAAGCGCAGCGGGGCGTCGGTGATCGCAAAGCCGATGCAGGGACGCTCCTTCTCGGCGATCGGGCGGTGGTCGATGGCTTCGTTGGCGACGGAAATGTCGCCGCGGCCGTAGCGGCCGAAAATGTCGGTGAAGGCGCCGTCGAGCACCAGCGTGAGTTCCTGGCCGTCATGGGTGTGGGCGGGAATCTTGCGGCCCGGCTTGATCCAGAACAGGCTTGCATGACAGCCGTCGACATCCATGTCGTATTCGCGAAAGCCCGGCATCTTGGTGCGCCACGGCACCTCGTCGACGTCGAAGCCGACGAAATCGCGCAGGACGGTCGGGAAGATGCTCGTCGAGGGACGGCGGATGGCATCCGTGGGCGGGGCGCTGGCGAAGATCGACGACAGGCGCTGCGCGCGGTCGGCGACGGGCCGAGGCTCGGCGGTTTCGAGCGCGCCGGCGGCGAGTTCCTCGAGGCCGGCGACGAGGTCGCGATTGGCGCTGGCGATCTCCAGATGGGACTGGACCAGAACATGGGCCGGATAAGGCAGCGTGCCCGCCGCATAACGCGCCATCAGCGCGTCGATCGTATCGATGGTCTCTGCCGTCATGTCATGCCCCGACTGCGTTGCCCTGGTTCAATTCGGCTCCCGACTCTCAAGACTGCGGTTTTCTGCTTGTTTTCCCGAGATACGGCCCTACGCGCAATCCGGATCACTTCAATGGGTCGGCATTGGGGCGAACGGATTTTCCACGCTGGCCCAGACCTGCGAAATTCCATCCTTGAAAGCTTTCGGCAGGGTTTCTAGTTTCGCGGGCATCAATTCTAAGGATCAATCATGGACCGTTCAGTCATCGACGTCATCGGCAACACGCCGCTGATCAAGCTCAAGCGCGCGTCGGAAGAGACCGGCTGCACCATCCTGGGCAAGGCCGAGTTCATGAATCCGGGCCAGTCGGTCAAGGATCGCGCGGGGCTCTTCATCATCCGCGATGCGGAAAAGAAGGGCCTGCTGCGACCCGGCGGCGTGATCGTCGAGGGCACGGCGGGCAATACCGGCATCGGGCTGACCGTCGTCGCCAAGGCGCTCGGCTACCGGACGGTCATCGTCATTCCCGACACGCAGAGCCAGGAGAAGAAGGACGCGCTGCGCGTCCTCGGCGCCGAGCTGATCGAGGTTCCGGCGGTGCCCTACAAGAACCCGAACAACTATGTGAAGGTCTCGGGGCGCCTGGCCGAGCAGCTTGCGAAGACCGAGCCGAACGGGGCGATCTGGGCGAACCAGTTCGACAACATCGCCAATCGCGACGGCCATATCGAGACGACGGCGATGGAGATCTGGGACCAGACCGAGGGCAAGGTCGACGGCTTCGTCTCGGCCGTCGGGACGGGCGGCACGCTCGCGGGCGTCGCGGCGGGACTGCGCACCAAGTCTAACGGCGTCAAGATCGCGCTCGCCGATCCGCTCGGCGCGGCGCTCTACTCCTATTACACGAATGGCGAGCTGAAATCCGAAGGCTCTTCGATCACCGAGGGCATCGGGCAGGGGCGTATCACGGCCAACCTCGAAGGCTTCCAGCCCGATTTTTCGTTCCAGGTGCCGGACGACGAGGCGCTGCCGATCGTCTTCGACCTCGTGCAGGAGGAGGGCATGTGCCTCGGCGGCTCGTCGGGCATCAATATCGCCGGCGCGATCCGGCTCGCCAAAGAGATGGGGCCGGGTCATACGATCGTGACGATCCTCTGCGACTATGGCACGCGCTACCAGTCGAAGCTCTTCAATCCGGATTTCCTGCGGACCAAGAACCTGCCGGTGCCGGGCTGGATGGAGGAGAAGTCGGCCATCTCCGTGCCGTTCGAGGACGTCGCCTGATGGCGGTGACGGAACCGCTCTTCCGCGAGGATGCCTATCTGCGCGTGGCCGAAGCGAAGGTGCTCGGCGTCAACGAGCGCGGCGGCGTTATTCTCGACCGGACGATCTTCTATGCGACGTCCGGCGGCCAGCCGGGCGATACTGGCCGCATCGTGCGGGCGAATGGCGAGGTGGTCGACATCGCCGGTACGATCACCGGCGAGACCAAGGACGAGATCATCCATCTGCCGGCGCCCGGCCAGCCGGTCCTGGAGACGGGCGAGGCGGTGACGCTTCGGATCGACTGGGAGCGGCGGAAAAAGCTGATGCGGATGCACACCGCCTGCCATCTCCTGACCGTCATCTGCCCCTATCCGATCACCGGTGCGGCCGTATCCGAGGAGGACAGCCGCGTCGATTTCGACCTGCCGGATGCCGGTTTCACCAAGGAAGAGGTGACGGCGCGATTGCAGGAGCTGATCGCCGCCGACCATCCGGTCTCGACGCGCTGGATCGGCGATGAGGAACTGGCGGCGAACCCGTCGCTGGTGAAGTCCAAGAACGTGCGTCCGCCGACCGGATCGGGTCGAATCCGGCTGATGCTGATCGGCGAAAACGGCAGTATCGACAGCCAGCCCTGCGGCGGAACGCATGTGCGCTCGACGGGCGAGATCGGCCAGGTCCATGTCGGTAAAATCGAGAAAAAGGGCCGCGAAAACCGCCGATTCCGGCTCCGTTTCGGTTCATTACCGGCGTAAACGAGGTGAAAACTGATGGAAACGAGCCCGTTTGTCGTCGATTTCGACTGGCTTGAAGGCAAAATCGGCCAACCCGGCGTCGCGATCGTCGATGCCTCCTGGTATCTGCCGGCGCAAAAGCGCGACGCCAAGACTGAGTATGACACGGCCCATATTCCGGGCGCGGTGTTCTTCGACCAGGACCTCGTGGTCGAGCCGGGGAGCGAATTGCCGCACACCTTGCCGTCGCCCGGCGTCTTCGCCCAGTTCGCCGGCTCGATGGGGATTTCCGCCGACGAGACGATCGTCGTCTATGACGGGCCGGGGATGTTTTCCGCGCCGCGCGTCTGGTGGATGTTTCGAATCATGGGAGCGAAGCAAGTCGTTGTTCTGGATGGCGGTTTCGATCGCTGGAAGGCCGACGGCCGGCCGGTGACGGACGAGCCGACGAAGATCGCGCCGACCTTCTTCGAGGCCGACTTCGACGCGGCGCGGGTCGCGTGGCTGGACGACATGCGCGCGCTCGTCGGCAGCGGCCAGATCGCCGACGCGCGGCCGGCGGGCCGGTTCGCCGGGACCGATCCCGAACCGCGCCAGGGCGTGCGCGGCGGGCACATGCCGGGTGCGGTGAACGTGCCAGCCAGCGGCCTCTCGCGCGACGGAAAGCTGCTTCCGCTCAACGCGTTGCGCGACCTTCTTCAGGAGAAGGGCGTCGACCTCGACAAGCCGGTCGTGACGAGCTGCGGGTCAGGCGTGACGGCCGCGATCATCACGCTGGCGCTGGAATCGGTCGGCCATACGAACAACAAGCTCTATGACGGCTCGTGGACAGAATGGGGCGGGCGGCCGGACACGCCGGTGGAAACCGGATCGTGACGGCGCTGCTGAAGGCGCGGATCACGCATCTGGAAATGACCGAGCGGCCGGCGGCGCGTTTGCCGATGCCGCTCGGCCAGCGGGTCGCGCTGATGCGGGCCCGCGAGATGCCGGTCTCGTTCTATCGCTATCTCTATCGCGCGGTCGGCAAGCCGCATCACTGGATGCTGCGCCGGGAGACGCCGGACGACGAACTTGCCGGGATCATCCGCTCCGCGAATACGCAGATCGAGGTGCTCTATGTCGACGGGTGCCCGGCGGGGTTCTGCGAGCTCGACCTCTCGCGCCGGCCCGACGAGGCCGAGATTCTCTATTTCGGCCTGATGCCGGAGTTTCAGGGGCGGGGACTGGCGAAGTTCTTCCTGTCGGAAGGCATCCACGCCGCGTGGGACCATGATCCGCGCCGGGTGACGATCCATACCAACACGCTTGACAGCCCGCGTGCGCTGCAGCTCTACCAGCGCATGGGTTTCGCGCCGGTCGGCTTCGACGAGGAAGAGGTCGAGCCCTGGGTCTAGAGCGAGATGAGCTTGGTTTGAACCATTCTGCCGGGTGCATTCGCGCCGAATCCGTCGGGCTTCGGACTTGACCGTATCTCGATACGGCCTGCGCCGAAGCCCTCGGCCTTGTCACGAATTCCCTCCGGCATAATGGTTCAAACCAAGCTCATCTCGCTCTAGGCGCGCGGTTTTCGGGTGGCGGGGCGGTCGGTGTGGTGCGAGCATCGACCGATATCCAGTCGAACCACCCGAGGACCCGATGTCGAAAACCCGATTTGTCGCCATGCCGACCGCGACCGTGCGCGCGCTGCAGAACGGCGCGGCGGACGTCTATGGACTGCCGCCCGAGCAGCGTATTGCGGAGGGCGGAGGGCTTCCGTGCCGCCATTGCCTGAAGCCGATCGCCGCAGGCGAGGCGTATCTGACGCTTGCCTACCGGCCGTTTCCCGCGCTGCAGCCCTATGCGGAGACCGGGCCGATCTTTCTCCATGCCGAGCCCTGCGAGCGCGCGCCGGAAACCGACGCGATCCCGGCAATTCTCACCAGCTCGCCGGATTATATCGTGCGCGGTTATGGCAGCGACGACCGCATCGTCTATGGCACCGGCGGCGTCACGCCGACGGATGCGATCCCGGCGCGGGCGACCGAACTCCTGGAACGGGCGGACATCGCGTATGTCCATGTCCGCTCGGCGCGGAACAATTGCTTCCAGATGAGAATAGACAGGGCTTGAGCGCTGAGGCGGCGCTGAAACGCGAAAGCCCGCCGATCCAGCGATCGACGGGCTTCGAGGACATCGGATGGCCGAATACCGGATACGAGGTTTCGGTCCGATGCATCGCTGCGGGGGAGGAGGTTTCCGCAGCGAACGGGGTCAGGCGGCGAGCGCCTTCTGGACGTCGACCATCTCGTAGCCGAGGGCATCGGCCACCGGCGCATTGGTGATGCGGCCCTTGTGGACGTTGAGGCCGTTGCGCAGGTGCTTGTCGTCGAGAATGGCCTTGAGACCGCGATCGGCAAGCTGCAGGCCGTAATGCAGCGTCGCATTGTTGAGCGCGTGGGCCGAGGTGACCGGCACGGCGCCCGGCATGTTGGCGACGCAATAGTGGATGATGCCGTCGACCTCGTAGGTCGGGTCGGCATGGGTCGTGGCATGCGAGGTCTCGAAGCAACCGCCCTGGTCGATCGCGACGTCGACGAGGACCGCGCCCTTCTTCATGCCCGACAGCATCTCGCGGGTGACGAGCTTCGGCGCGGCGGCGCCGGGGATCAGCACCGCGCCGACGACGATGTCGGCCGAGAAGCACTCTTCCTCGAGCGCCTCGACGGTGGAGAAGCGGGTGTGGACGCGGCCGCCGAAGATGTCGTCGAGCTGGCGCAGGCGCGGCAGCGAACGGTCGAGGATCGTCACGTCCGCGCCGAGACCGGCGGCCATCTTGGCCGCGTGAAGGCCGACGACGCCGCCGCCGATGACCGCGACCTTGCCCGGCAGCACGCCGGGAACGCCGCCCAGAAGCACGCCGCGGCCGCCATTGGCCTTCTGCAGCGCCGTCGCGCCGGCCTGGATCGACAGGCGGCCGGCGACTTCCGACATCGGCGCGAGGAGGGGCAGGCCGCCGCGATCGTCGGTCACCGTCTCATAGGCGACGGCGGTGACGCCGGATTCGATCAGGCCCTTGGTCTGCTCCGGATCGGGCGCGAGGTGGAGATAGGTGTAGAGGAGCTGGCCTTCGCGCAGCTGCACCCATTCGGAGGGCTGCGGTTCCTTCACCTTCACGATCATGTCGGCCTTGGTGAAGACTTCGGCGGCGGTCTTCGCGATGGTCGCGCCGGCGGCGCGGTAGGCGTTGTCGTCGGCGCCGATGCCGGCGCCCGCGCCGGTTTCCACGATCACGTCATGGCCGTGCGCGATGTATTCGCGCACCGAACCGGGGGTCAGCCCGACGCGATATTCGTGGTTCTTGATTTCCTTCGGGCAACCGACGCGCATGGGAGTTCTCCTCTGTCCCTGAATTTCGCGCGAGTCTAAGGCCTGACGCGTCGAACGGGCTTGCAGCGATGATTGCGGAGCGGGGCTTCGATGGCGTATTGTTGCGTCTCACGCACGAAAAGAAGTGAATCCTGCGAATGATGCAGCTCGACAAGACGGATGTCGCCATTCTGGAAACGCTTCAGGCGGAGGGGCGGATTTCGAACGCGGCGCTTGCCGACAAGGTGGGTCTATCGCAATCGGCCTGCTCGCGCCGGCTCGACATCCTGGAAAAGAACGGCGTCGTGCGCGGCTATCATGCGCGGCTTTCCAACGCCGCGCTCGGCCACAAGATGACGGCGATCGTCCATATCTCGCTGTCCGGCCAGTTCGAAAAGACGCTCGCCGATTTCGAAAGCGCGGTGAAGCGCTGCCCGAACGTGCTTTCGTGCCATCTGATGTCGGGCGAATACGACTACATCCTGCGCATCGCGGCCAAGGACCTCGCCGACTATGAGCGCATCCACCGCGACTGGCTGACGGCGATGCCGCACGTGACCAAGATCAACTCGTCCTTCGCGCTGCGCGAGGTGATCGACCGGACGACGATGGGGATCGACCCGGAACTGGCGTGACGATCAGGTTGCTGCGAAGGGGTCGAACAGGTCGACCGCAAACTGGCGGAAATCGCGCGTATTGCGGGTGACGACGGTCGCGCCATGCTGGATGGCGGTGGCAGCGATCAGGGCATCATCCCAAAGATGAGACTGGTTCTTGTGCATCAGCCGCGCGAAGATGCGGAAGGTCGTGGCGTCTGCCGGCAGGACACTCATCGAGCGCACGACCTGGTCCAGCCAGCGCTCGATCTCCTCTGCCTTGGCGGCATCGTGGTCACGGGCGAGTTCGATGCCGGCCTGGATTTCGCCGACCGTCGCGCACGAGATGCAGATGTCCGCGTCGCGGGTTTGCTCGAACCATTGCAGTACGGCGCCGTGCGGGCGCGTTCGCCGCAGTTCGGAAACGACGTTGGTGTCGAGCAGGAACATCAATCGTCGAAACGCGGCGGTTCGCGGCGATTAAGGGGGATGCGGGGAATTTCCAGATCGAAACGCGGCTCGTCGGCCAGAAGCAGTTCCTTCAGCGTGCGCGGCGCCGCGCTTGTCAGTCGCTCCCATTCGTCGATGGGCACCATGACGGCCGTGTCGACGCCGCGGCGGGTGACCATTTGCGGGCCTTCCTTCACGGTCGTCGCCAACAGATCGCTGAAACGAGCCTTGGCATCCTGAACGGGCCAGCTTTTCATGTCGGATCATCCTGACTAGTCAGATGACTAGTTTAACGACGCGAAGCGCAAGTTGCAAGGTTGCGCGTCGTCATCCACGCGTCACCAAAAATTGCTGGACTGGCGCTCTTTCCGGCGCTCAAATCGCGGTGTCGGCATTCGACCAACGAAAAATCCTTCAGACGGAGAACCCCATGTCCGCCACGCTTCATCCGCTGTCGCGCCGCGCTTTTCTTGCAGGCTCGGCTGCCGCCGGCGCGCTGATCGCGCTGCATCCGTTTTCGGCGCGCGCGCAGGCCAACCAGGCGCATCTGCGCATCATGGAGACCACCGATCTCCATGTGCACGTGTTTCCCTACGATTATTACGGCGACAAGCCGAACGACACGATGGGCGTTGCGCGCACCGCGACGATCATCGACGAGATTCGCGCCGAGGCGACGAACTCGATGCTGGTCGACAATGGCGACTTCCTGCAGGGCAACCCGATGGGGGACTATTACGCCTATGAGCGGGGCATGAACGACGGCGACGTGCATCCGATCATCAAGGCGATGAACGTGCTCGGCTACGACTGCTCGACGCTGGGCAATCACGAGTTCAACTACGGGCTCGAATACATGGAAAAGGTGCTGGACGGGGCCGATTTCCCGTTCGTGTGCGCGAACGTCGCCAAGGGGACGCTGGCCGAAAGCCCGCTCGACGACGACCTTCTGGTCGAGCCCTACATCATCCTCGAAAAGACGGTGGTGGACGGCGCGGGCGAGGAGCATCCGATCAAGGTCGGGCTGATCGGCTTCGTGCCGCCGCAGATCATGACGTGGGATTCGCGCCATCTCGTCGGCAATGTCGAGGCGCGCGACATGGTGAAGGCGGCCGAGGCCTGGGTGCCGAAGATCCGCGAGGAGGGCGCCGACATCGTCATCGCGCTCTCGCATTCGGGCATGGGGCCGACGGCATATGCCGAGAACCTCGAAAACGCCTCGATCCTGATCGCCGGCGTCGAGGGGATCGACGCGATCGTCACCGGCCATGCGCATCTTGTGTTCCCCGGCGAGGATTTCGAGGAGACGGAGGGGCTCGACAACGCGGCCGGGCTGATTGGCGGCAAGCCGGGCGTGATGGGCGGGTTCTGGGGCTCGCATCTCGGCCTCATCGACCTGATGCTGGAGCGCGACGGGGAAGCCTGGAAGGTGGTCGCATCGACCTCCGAAGCGCGGCCGATCTTCGAGCGCGTGGAGCGCGAGGTGAAGCCGCTGGTCGGGAGCAAGGCGGATGTCGAGGCGGCGGTGCAGGAAGACCACGACGCCACGATCGAATACGTGCGCACGCCGGTCGGCCAGACCTCGGCGCCGCTCCATTCCTATTTCGCGCTGGTCGCCGACGACCCGTCGGTGCAGATCGTGAGCCAGGCGCAGATCTGGTACATCACCGACATGCTGTCTGCGACGGAACATGCCGACCTGCCGGTGCTCTCGGCGGCGGCGCCGTTCAAGGCGGGCGGTCGCGGCGGGCCGGAGTACTACACCGACGTTCCGGCCGGCGACGTCGCGATCCGCAACGTGGCGGACCTCTATCTCTACCCCAACACGGTGCAGGCGGTGGTGATCACCGGCGCGCAGGTGAAGGAGTGGCTGGAAATGTCTGCCGGCATGTTCAACCAGGTCGAGGCCGGGGCGAGCGACGCGCCGCTGATCAACCCGGACTTCCCGTCCTACAATTTCGACGTGATCGACGGGGTGACTTACAAGATCGACCTCGCGCAGCCGGCGAAATACAACAAGGACGGCGAGGCGGTGAATGCGGATGCGAGCCGCATCGTCGACCTTGCCTTCGACGGCCAGCCGATCGACCCGGCAGCGCGCTTCGTCGTCGCGACCAACAACTACCGCGCCGGCGGCGGCGGAAACTTCCCCGAGATCGCCGCCGACAAGGTGGTCTACGAGGCGCCGGACACCAATCGCGACGTGATCGTGCGCTACATCGTCGAGGAAGGCACGATCAACCCGGCCGCCGACGCCAACTGGTCGTTCGCGCCGATGGAAGGCACGACGGTCGTATTCGACACCGGCCCGAAGGCGCGCGAGTTCATGGCCGAGGTCGAGGGCGTGACGATCGAGGAGGCGGGCGAGGGCGAGAACGGGTTTGCCCGGTATCGGATCACTCTGTAGCCGCTGGACCAGACCTTCGGCCGCAGGTGACCTTGCGGCCGAGTGCGTAAGCGGACATCGTGGCGGCGGGAGAAACCTGCCGCCATGGATCTGAGCGTCGTCTTTCTGATCGCTGTCACCTTCCTGCTCGCGGGGCTGGTCAAGGGCGTGATCGGGCTGGGGCTGCCGACGGTGAGCCTTGCGCTCTTGACCGCGACGCTCGGCCTGCCGCAGGCAATGGCGCTTCTGCTGGTGCCGTCCTTCGCGGCCAACCTGTGGCAGGCGCTTTCGGGCGGCAACGGGCGCGAGATCGTCCGCCGCCACTGGGCGTTTTTCACCATGGCGACGGTGACGATCTGGATCGGCGCGCTGGCGCTGACGCGGCTCGACGGGGCGATCCTCTCCGGCCTGCTCGGTTTGCTGCTCGTCGTCTATTCCGTCGTGAACCTTGCAGGCGTGCGCATCGCGATCGCGGCGCCGCGGCAGGTCTGGCTCGGACCGGCCTTCGGCGCGGCGAACGGGGTCCTGACCGGCATGACCGGCTCGTTCGTCGTGCCGGGCGTCATGTACCTGCAGGCGATCGGGCTGACGCGCGACGTGCTGGTTCAGGCGATGGGGATCCTGTTCACCCTGTCGACGCTCGCGCTGGCCCTTGCGCTCGGCGGCAACGGGCTGCTCGATACCGAACTCGGGATGCTGTCCGCGGCGGCGCTGGTGCCGGCGGTGGGCGGGATGCTGGCGGGGCAGGCGATAAGGGGCCGGCTGTCGGAGATCATGTTTCGCCGGGTTCTGTTCCTGTCGCTCTTGGCGATGGGCGTGCACCTGATGGCCGGGATGCTCTAGGCACTAGTTCCGGTAGATGACCTGGCGGACGTCGATATATTCGGCGCGAAAGCCGGCTTCGCAATAGTGGAGGTAGAACTCCCAGAGGCGCTTGAAGCGGTCGTCGAAGCCGAGGGGGACGATGCGGTGCCAGGAGGCGTGGAAGCGGTCGCGCCATTCGGCGAGCGTGCGGGCGTAATCCTGCGGGAAGACGCGCTCGGCGGCGAGCTTCAGGCCGTGATCGGCGCCGAGGGAGCGCAGGATCTGCGGCGAGGGGAGCATGCCGCCGGGAAAAACGTAGCGCTGGATGAAATCGGGCCGCGCGCGATAGGTCGGGAAGATCTCGTCCTTGATGGTGATGATCTGCAAGCCGGCGGCGCCGCCGGGCTTCAGGCAGTCGCGCATCTTGGAGAAGAAGACCGGCCAGTATTTCTCGCCGACGGCCTCAAACATCTCGATCGAGGCGATACGGTCGTAGCGGCCGGCCTCGTCGCGGTAGTCCTGGAACTTGATCTGGACGCGGTCGGAGAGCCCGGCCCTGGCGATGCGGGCGGTGGCGAAGTCGTGCTGCTCGCGGCTGATCGTCAGGCCGGTGACCCTGCAGCCGATCTCGCGGGCGGCGAACTCGGCAAATCCGCCCCAGCCGCAGCCGATCTCAAGCACATGGTCGTTCGGGCCGATGCCGGTGTCGCGGGCGAGCGCCCGGTATTTTTCCGCCTGCGCGCCTTCGAGGTCATTGGCGCCGGAGGCGTAGAGCGCCGAGGAATAGGTCATCGAGGGGTCGAGCCATTCCCGGTAGAAGGCGTTGCCGAGGTCGTAATGGGCGGAGATGTTGCGCTTCGAACCCGACTTCGAGTTCTGGTGGAACCAGTGGCGCAGGCGCTGGAAGAGCGTCAGCATGAAGCTGGCGCCGCCGGCGACCTTCTCGCCCGCCTCCTCGTTGATGACGAAGAGCTCGAGGAAGGCGGTGACGTCGGCGCTTTCCCAGTCGCCGTCGACATAGGATTCGGCAACTCCGATCGTGGCGCCGGAAAAGGCACGGCCGACGAGGTTCCAGTTGTTGAGCCGGACGTGGGCGTCGGGGCCGGGGCCATTGCCGCCGACCTTCAGGGCGCGCCGGTCGGGAAGCTCGACGGTGAGCGCGCCGTGCGGCATCGACATGCCGACCTTGAGCGCCATGCGGGCGCGGGTCGGCAGGCCGCGCGTGGCCTGGACGAAATTCGCCTCGGTCAGGACCGTGGCCTCAGTTGCCGGCTGCAATGTCGCGCTTTCTTCCATGCCCTCCACCTCGATGCGTCGGCCGCTATTCGCCGGCCGTCAGAGCCTTGCCCTCGTCCCGGAAGCTGACCGGGTGCGGCGGCGGCGGGCTCGTGTGGAAGCGCGCGCCCTTGAGCCAGAGCTTCAGCGCTTCGTAATGTATCCCCACGATCACTTTCCATGTCATCAACGGCGTGCGCAAGAGGGTGCGCGCGACGCCGCGCGTGGTCAGCGCGCGATGCATCCCGGCGAAGGTCGCCGACAGGAGCGGCGCGCCGGCCTCGGTCTCGTGGATGCGCAGGCGCACGACGTCGCCGGGCGGCAGGACGCGGAAATGATAGCGCGCGCCCATGTCGATGAAGGGCGAGACGTGGAAGATCTTGGTGCGCTCCTGCCGGATGCCGGCCGGCGTCAGGTCGCCGTCCTCGACAAGCGCGACATAGGCGTGGCTTTCGCCGAAGGTGTTGCGCACCGCGTAGATCAGGGCCACCAGCTCATCGTCCGTGCCATAGGCGAAATAGACCGAGATGGGATTGAAGACGTAGCCGAGGATGCGCGGATAGGCGAGGAGCAGGATGCGGTGCGCGGGCGTGGCGAGGCCTGCATCGGCGAGCAGGCGGTCGGCCTTGTCGCGCAGCGTCTCGCCTTCGCGATTGGTGTGGTCCTTCTGGTGGAAGGAGACGAGGCCAGGGCGGTCGACCGCGAAGAGCTTCGACTGGCGGCCGGCCTCGTCGAGCCGGTCGAGATCGAGGAGCAGCGAGAAGACGCGGTAGGCGAAGCGGTGCGCGAAGGGCTTCATGCGCGCGTGCATCACCTCGCCGACATAAAGCGCAGCGGCGGCGGCAGGCGCCGCGCCGTTCGCTTCCATGGTCGTGATGCGCTCCTTGCGGATCATGATCGGTGCCTATTCGGCGGCCAGCGGCAGTTCGGCCTCGGCCGGCCGGTTGCCGCGCGGCCACGGGATCGTCGCGCCGAGCGCGACGGCGGCGTCGAGCCCGGACCTCAGCCCATCCTCGTGGAAGCCGTAGCCGGTCCACGCGCCGGCGAACCAAGTGTGGCGCACGCCCTGGATTTCGTCGAGACGCGATTGCGCGGTGAGCGCGCGGGCGTCGAACTGGGGATGCTCGTAGGACCATTCGCCGAAGACCGTGGCGGGCGCGGGGTCGACGGCCGGATTGAGCGAGACGAAGAGCGGCTTCGCCGGATCGATGCCCTGCAGGCGGTTCATCCAGTAGGTAACGGAGACCTCGCGCTCTTCCTCGTCGCCGCTGGCGCGGAGGTAGTTCCACGCCGACCACGCGATTCGGCGGCGCGGCATCAGGCTCTGGTCGCGGTGGAGGATGACGCGGTTCGGGCGGTAGTGGACGTCGCCTAGGATCGTCTGCTCGAGCGGCGAGGCATCGCCGAGGAGCTCGAGCGCCTGGTCGGAATGGGTGGCGACGATGACGGCATCGAAGCGCTCCGGCGCGGCGTCCTTCGTCCAGATCGTGACGCCGAGCGCGTCGCGAATGATGGTCTCGACGGGGCTTGCGAGCCGAACGCGGCCCTGAAGCGGGGCGAGCAGCTTTTCCAGATAGGTCTTCGCGCCACCGGTGACCGTGCGCCACATCGGGCGCTCGTGATGGATCAAGCGGTGGTTCTGGAAGAAATTGACGAAGGTCGCGGCCGGGTAGTCGAGCATCTTGATGCGCGGGGTCGACCAGATCGCGGCGGCCATCGGGATCAGGTAGTTGTCGCGGAAGCCGGGCGAGAAGCGGCGCTCGACGAGGTAGTCGCCGATCGTCATGCCGGCGAGGCGGCCGCCGTCGCGGTCGGCGACGCACTGTTTGTTGAAGCGCAGGATTTCGCCGAGCATCTTCAAAAAGCGCGGCGAGAAGAGGTTGCGGCGCTGGGCGAAGATCGACGCGTAGCTCTGGCCGCTCCATTCGAGCTTGCCGCCGTCGAGCGAGAGCGAAAAGCCCATGTCGCTTGCATGGGTGGCGACGCCGAGATGGGCGAAGAGGGCCGTCAGATCGTGATAATTGTGCTCGTTGTAGACGATGAAGCCGGTGTCGACCGCGACCGGCGTTCCGTCATAGTCGATGTCGACCGTGGCCGTGTGGCCACCGGGGCGTGCATCGGCTTCGAACAGCGTCACCTCCGCGACGTCGCGCAGGGCCCAGGCCGCCGAGGCGCCCGAGATTCCGGAGCCGATGACGGCGATCTTCCTGCGGCCGTCCGACGTTCGGCTGATCGGAACGATGTTCATGTATTCCCTCGCATCTCTTGATAGGCTTCAAGCGCCCGGTCGCGGGCCTTGGAATGGTCGACCACAGGTACGGGATAATCCGTGCCGAGTTTCACGCCGGCGGCCGAAAGTGCGTCTTTCGAAGCCGTCCAGGGGGCGTGAATGTCGCCTGCGCCGAGCTTCGCAAGCTCAGGCACGAAATGGCGGACATATTTGCCGTCGGGGTCGAACTTCTCGCTCTGGAGCATGGGGTTGAAGACGCGGAAATAGGGCGCGGCGTCGGCGCCGGAGCCGGCCACCCACTGCCAGCTCGCCGTGTTGTTGGCGGGGTCGGCGTCGACCAGCGTGTCCCAGAACCATTCTTCGCCGGCGCGCCAGTCCTGCAGGAGATGCTTGACCAGGAAGGACGCGACGACCATGCGGACGCGGTTGTGGACCCAGCCGGTCTGCCACAATTGACGCATGCCGGCATCGACCAGCGGATAGCCGGTCCGGCCGCGCTGCCAGGCATGGAGGGCCTTCGCGTCCTTCTTCCAGGCGAAGGCGTCGAAGTCGCGGTTGAAGTTGGTCGCGCCGAGATCGGGGTTGTGGAAGAGGAGGTGGTAGGAGAATTCCCGCCAGGCGACCTCCTTGCGGAACTTCTCGATGTCGCTGGGCGCAGCGTCGATCTTGCGCGTTTCCAGCGCGTGCCAGATCTGGAAGGGCGTGATCTCGCCATGGGCGAGATAGGGCGACAGGCGCGAGGTGGAGTGGAAATCCGGCCGGTCGCGGTTTTCGCCATAGCCCTTGATCGGGCCGGACAGGAACGCGTCGAGCGCTTCATGGGCGCCGTCCTCGCCGGGCCGCCAGGCCTCGCGCAGGCCGCCCGCCCAGTCGGGCCTTGTCGGCAGGAGCTTCCAGTCGGCGAGCTTTTCGGACTTCACCTTCTTTGCGAACGGCGCGATCTCGCGCGGGCGGGCGACGGGTTCGCGGGGCTCGACCTCCGCGCTAAGGGCACGCCAGAAGGGCGTATAGACCTTGTAGGGGCCGCCGGTCTTGGTCTTCACCTGCCACGGCTCGTGCAGGAGATGGCCGTCGAAGCTTTGCGCCTCGATGCCGTTCTCGACGAGGCGGGACTTCATGTCCTTGTCGGCGGCGATGGCGGGCGGATCGTAGCGCCGGTTCCAGTAGACCGCCTCGGCGCCCGTCTCCTTGGCGAGATCGTCGGCGACGTCCGCCATCGGCCCGGCGCGCAGGACGAGATCGGTGCCGGCTTCCTTCAACGCCGCGCCGAGCGTTTCCAGCGAATGGTGCAGCCACCAGCGCCGCGCGCCGCCGATCGGACGCACGCCCTCGCTCATCTCGTCGAAGACGAAGACCGGCACGACCGGCCGGCCGCTGTCGACCGCGGCGCGCAGCGCGCGGTTGTCGGCAAGCCGCAGATCGTGGCGGAAGAGGACGAGCGCGGGTCGTTCGGGAGTGTGGTCTTTGGATGCCATCGGTCGAAAAAGCGTGTCCCCGTGCGAAATCCCGGTCGATCAATTGTTGGTCTTACGCGTGCGCGCGCAGATCGGATCGGTGCAAGTCGTCGTTTCCACTCACGAAATCGTGCGGGGTTCGGCCGCGACGACGTAGTCGAAGCCATGGCGCAGGCCGCCCAGCTTCGCTTCCATCGCCAGCGCCTCGGCACGCAGCGTCTCGACATGGGCGGCGAGCGCGTCACGCAGATCGTCGGGGACGAGGTGCAGGCGGTGGACGCACATGTCGAGCTGCGCGTCGACGAAGCGGGCGCGGTAGCGGATCGGGAAGCGTTTCGTGGCGAGGACTGCAAAGCCGGCTCGTTCGAGCTGCGCTTCCACCCATGCCTGCGGGAATTCGCGATAGGGCTTCTGGCCGGACAGGAGCAGGAACGTGTCGCGCAGGCGGCCGATGCGGAAGACGATCTCGCCGGCGGGCGTCGAGGGTTTGTCGGCGACGTAGGGCTCCAGCCCGACGAGATAGAGCCGCCCGGCGGTGAGCGCACGCAGCCGTGCAAACATCTCTTCCTGGAAATAGGGCGCGAAGCCGTCCATCGCGCCGATCAGATAGTCGGCAACGACCGTGTCGAACGTCTCGCCGGCGAGGAAGCCCGGGTCGGCCCAGTTGCCGGTGAGGATGCGCTCATGGGCGGGCGAGGGGCCGAGCGCATCGCGCATGCGCCGGACCATCAGCTCGGCGCCGGTGACGGCGGTCAGCCCGGAGGTGGGCAGGGTGCGCAGCCAGCGCAGCGAGTTGATGCCGGTGCCGGCGTCGAGGATGCGGCCCCAGGGACGTGCGGAATTGAGCTTTGCGATGTGGTCGAAGATGAGCGACATCAGACGCGGCGGATGGCGCCGAAGATGGACCAGTCCATGCGCTTCGACAGCCGCTCCAGCGCCAGCGTGCCGAGGAGGGAATTGCCGTTCTCGTCGAGGCCGGGCGACCAGACTGCGATCGAGGCCGTGTTCGGCACGATGGCGAGGATGCCGCCGCCGACGCCGCTCTTCGCGGGAAGGCCGACGCGGTAGGCGAAGTCGCCGGAGCCGTCATACTGGCCGCAGGTCAGCATGATCGCGTTGACGCGCCGGGCGCGCTCGGCGTCTTCCTTGGAAACCTTGTCGTCGATGTCCTCGCGGTCGAGCATCAGGTAGCGCCCGGCGCGCGCGAGCTGCCGGCAGGAGAGCGCTACGGCGCACTGGCGCACATAGATGTGCATCACGTCGGCGACCTCGTGGTGGAGGTTGTCGAAGGATTTCGCCAGGTTGGCGAGCGCCTTGTTGGTGTAGCCGGAGGTGTGCTCGGAGGCGACCACGTCCTCGTCGATGCCGATCTCGCCCTCGCCGATCATCTCGGCGATGAAATCGCGCACCGTGTCGGGAATTTCGGCGCCGGTGCGCTCGTCGAGCAGCATGTCGTCGACGACGAGCGCGCCGGCATTGATGAACGGATTGCGCGGGATGCCCTTGTGGCGCTCCATGTCGACGATCGAATTGTAGGGATCGCCGGACGGCTCCTTGCCGACCCGCTTCCAGACCTTGTCGCCATGCTTCTTCAGCGCGAGCGTCAGCGCGAAGACCTTGGAAATGCTCTGGATGGAAAACTGCGTCTCGGACGCGCCGCCCGCGATCACCCTCCCGTCGCGCGTCAGGACGGCGATGCCGAACTGCTTGGTGTCGACCTTGGCGAGCTCGGGGATGTAGTCGGAATTCCTGCCCCACTCGGTCGCGTTGCCGATCTCGACCGCGATGCCGTCGACCACCTTCTTCAGAAGCTCGTGGTCGATGTCCGTCCTGTTCCTGCCCGCCATGCCCGCCCCTCTGGTCCCGACTGGAGGCGAACATAGCGCCGAGGGGCCGCGCTGCAAGGGCGCTAAGGCCTGTTGACCGGCGCGGCCCCGATCACCTAAATGCCAGCGTCTGCCGCGCGCGATGCGGCAGCGGAGGGATGGCCGAGCGGTTTAAGGCACCGGTCTTGAAAACCGGCGAGGCAGCAATGTCTCCGTGGGTTCGAATCCCACTCCCTCCGCCATTATTCCGTTTAAACCGTTGATAATACATTGAATTTTGTTTGCGCCATTATGTACCCGCCAAAGAACCTGCCCTGCAAGCGGCAGCCTCCCTCCTGCTGCTAAATAGCGCTACGAGAGGTCGCGCCATCGCTGACATCGGCCGCAGTTCGAAATCCCCATAGCTATCGACTGTGGCCCGCGGGTTCCTGCATGAGAGGCTTTCGTACGCCTACCGGCACCCGAAAACCTTCAACAATGTTGCCATTCGAACGATTTGCATCGTGACCCGAAAGCTGACGTGGATGTGTGCCGTTTGAGACAACGATTGAGTGGTGAAATTCGCCAAATGCGGCGAGAGCGATGTTGGCGCTCCTATCGGCGGTGGTGAAGCCGTTTCGATACATTCACATACGGATAGACATCTCACAAACCGCGCCAGTCGGTTTAATCTCCAGCGAAAAGGCGTCGAATTCGCGTGTCAGCAGGTCGCGCAACAGCTTTGTTCCAAAGCCCGCCCCACCTTCGGCAGCGACAGGGCCGTCGACTTCCTGCCAAGTCAGATTGAGAAGGTCATGGTTTTCGGCCCAGCTAATGGCAACCGTGCCGCCCGGTACGGAAAGCGCGCCGTATTTCGCCGCGTTGGTGCAGAGTTCGTGCAGCACGAGGGCGAGCGGAACGTTCATCGCCGGGCGAATGGCGACTTCTTCCCCGCTCAAGACAAACGGATCGAAGTCCCTCTGGCGGTAGGGCGCGGTGATTTGCTCGACGAGCCCGCCGATGCTGAACCCGGTCCAGTCGTTCCTGACGATTGCGTCGTTAGCGGCGGCGAGCGCCTGCACGCGGCCGCGAAACACGTCCAGCGCTTCGTTCATCGGCAATGCGTTCCGGAACGTTTGGGACGCGATCGCCAGTACGACCGAGAGCGAGTTCTTCACCCGATGGTTCAGTTCGCGCAGGAGGATTTCGCGTTGTTCCTCGGACTGCTTGCGGTCGTCGATATCCATCACGACGCCGACGACCCGGTCAAAATTGCCGTCGGCATCCTTCGAGACTTGGGCGCGTAGCAACAGCCAACGGGCAACCTTGTCGCGGCGTTGGATGCGAAACTCAACCTCGAACTGGCTTTGGCCGAGTTCGAGAGCAGACATCGCCGCCTGGCGCACCTTGTCGCGCTCGCCAGGCAGATAGCATTGCCGGAATTGATCCACCGAGGGGATTTCGTCCTCTGAAAAGCCAAACAGCCGGTTGAGTTCCGGACTGGTCGCGAGCGCGTCGCGCCTGATGTCGAGTTCCCACACGGCCATATGCGCGGCATCGATTGCCAGCCGCTGCGCCAGTTGGGCCTCTTCCAGTGAATGTTCGAGGCCCTTGCGATTGGTGATGTCCCAAATCATGCCAACGTAGCGCAGCGCAGCTGGCAGTCCGGCATCGTTCATGCCGAAGATGGCCTCGCCGTGTGCGCGCACCCAACGCTGCTCACCTGACCCGGCTTTGAGGATGCGGTATTCGAAGACAGGCTTCTCGCGGATGACGGGGTCAAGCGCGCGCCGCGCCATTTCGGATGTTCTCGGCAGATCCTCGGGGTGGGTCACCTTGCGAACGTCGTCAATGGAAATTTCGCTGCCCGGCGGGAAGCCGCAGATTTCGCGCGCCCTTGCAGAATAGTCCATCGCACCGGTGGCGATGTCCCATTCCCAAATGCCGATCCTTGCGGCTTGCAAGGCGAGCCGCACCCGTAGATCAGCCACGTCGAGACTAGCGTCGATGCTCCCGTGCTTGGCCATGACCTATCCCCTCCGCCGTTCCCTTTCGTACGGCTTCGACGGTTTACCCACAAACGCAAATGGTTGCGCCACAACTGATGCGGAACATTACACCGCAGCTGCTGTTCGCCCAGTAGAACACGCAATCGAAGGGATCGGAAAAATGAAGGCGCTCTGCTGGCACGGCAAAGGGGACATCCGCTGCGACACGGTTGCGGACCCACGGATCGAAGACGACCGCGACATCATCATCAAGGTGACGTCCTGCGCGATCTGCGGCTCGGATTTGCATCTGATGAACGGCTACATGCCGACGATGGAATCCGGCGACGTGCTGGGGCACGAGACAATGGGCGAAGTCATCGAGGTCGGAAAAGCCGTCACCAAGTTCAGCGTCGGCGACCGCGTCGTCGTCCCGTTCAACATGGCCTGCGGAAACTGCTTCTTCTGCAAGAAGGAACTGTTCTCGCTGTGCGACCGATCCAATCGGAATGCCGAGCAGGCGATCGAGGCGATGGGCCATTCGCCGTCCGGGCTGTTCGGATATTCGCACATGCTGGGCGGTTACGCGGGCGGGCAGGCCGAGTTCCTTCGTGTGCCTTACGCCGATGTGGGTCCGATCAAGGTCCCGGACGGGATCGACGACGATCAGGTCCTGTTCTTGTCCGATATCTTCCCGACCGGATACATGGCGGCCGAGAACGCTGAAATCCAAGACGGCGACACGGTCGCGATCTGGGGCTGCGGACCGGTCGGTCAGTTCGCCATCCAGAGCGCGTGGATGCTGGGAGCGGGCAGGGTCATTGCGATCGATACCGTCCCCGAACGGCTCGAAATGGCGCGGACCTATGGCCGCGCCGAAACGCTCGATTTCGGAGCCGTCAAGATTTACGACGCTCTGATGGACATGACCGACGGGCGCGGCCCTGATCGATGCATCGACTGCGTTGGAACGGAATCGGACGCTGGCGCAAGCGCCGACGCCATGCTCGACAAGGCGAAGGCGGCGCTCCACATCGGCACCGACCGACCGCACGTCCTGCGCGAGGCAATCTTCTCTTGCCGCAAAGGCGGCACGATCTCCGTTCCGGGCGTCTATATTGGCATGCTTGATCACATCCCCTTCGGCGCGGCCATGAACAAGGCATTGACCTTCAAGATGGGTCAGACGCACACGCACCGATATCTCCAGCCGTTGCTCGACAAGGTGGTCGGCGGCGAGATCGACCCGTCGTTCGTCATCACGCATCGCGCGACGCTTGAAGAGGGGCCCGATCTTTACAAGGACTTCCGCGACAAGAAGGACGGCTGCATCAAGGTGGTCATGACACCTTAGCCCGCATCGGAACATCCAGCCCATCGGTGGATTCGGCGGGCAGTTCGAACAATCAAGGAGCATCGAGCATGTCCGACGACCCGAACAAGAAAGGCTATCAGGACCGGTCCCGCGTGGCAGGCGATCAGGACCACGAGGTCCAGTATTTTGCGCAGGCCAATCGCATCACACCTGACCAGGTGCGCGAGCTGATCGGAAAGCACGGCAACGACCGTGCGACGCTGGAACGCGAAGCACGGAAATTGGCCTGAACACCGAGCGAAGCGGCGCGCGACGTCGCTTCGCCTGGTCAACTTTAGGCGTTGCGATACGCAGCATTGCCGAGGCCCGTACCGATCGTTACGACCGCCCAGTGCCGCACGTCCTTCATCCGGTCCGCTTCACTGAGACCTTGGACGACGGCATCGTTGTGCAGAACGATCTCGAACTCATCATCCAAAGCGGCGGCAAGCGTTGCAGGCAGGTTGAAATCCTCCGCCTCCCAATTGCCGGGCAGGTTTTGCGCGCCGTCCCGAATGTCGCCGTCGGGCGTTATGTGGCCGGGACACGCGACAGTGATGATGGGAGCTAGCCGGCCGTCTGCCTTCTGCCGTAATTGGTCAAGCATCCGCGCAAGCTTGCCGATCGCATCGTCCCGGCTCGGCTCCTTGTCTTCGTCGCCGTGTTTCCACTGGGCGTGCGCGGCAACAGCAGCCTTGGCGAGCTTGTGGGGGCGTTCGGCCGAGAAATTGACGAGGCCGGCGCGAATGCTTGAACCTCCGATGTCCACTGCCAGCAGCTGCGAAGAGCCTCGCAGACGTTCGGCCGGAACCAGCCGCAGTCCGCCGATTAGGGCGGCTTCGTCAGGATCGCGCTTGATGAGAACGAGGTCGACCGCCACGCCTTCCAACCTGAGGATCGCCGTGGTCCTCCCGATGGCGATCTCGCCGATGCGACTGTCGCGCAAACCGCCGCCGACCACGATCCGTGTGACACTCGCCCAGTTCTCGTCGGCGCTCCGGTAAGCGCGCACTACCCCAGCCAGCCGCCGAGCGAATTCCTCGATGGCGGTGTGCACCAGCCCCGCGGCGAATGCGTCTCCCTTGCGCCAAGCCTTGTCGATGTCCTTGTGCAAGAGGTCGTCCGTGGCCTTGCCGCCAAACGGGTCCGTTCCCGCGCGGCCGAGAGGGCTTCGCAGTTCATCCATGATGCCGAAGAAGGCGCGGCCGCTCGCCCGGTCACCGACGAAGCCGCCCCCGTCCTTGAGCGTCAGGCTGTAGCTTGAGACGTCGATGCCAAACAGATTTGGCGAGCCATGAACGGTCATGGAGATTGCCTTTGTATGAATCGTGTTTGCAACACGGCGATGGTTCGGAAGTTCCCCGTCACCAACGCAGGAACATTGACGCAAAAGCGAGGTTCGAACCCTGAACGGGTCGGACGCCCGAGATGGCCGTCAGGTCCCTTCGGATCGTGAAAATCCGGTTCGGCAATCCGCCTCCGGAACCATTCGAGGAGCATTTGAAATGATCGAGAACGACAGACCAGGCGGCCCAGGGTCACCGCCGCGACCTGCTTCGTACGGCGGATCGGGGTTGGGCGACAGGCTTAAGGTCGAGCAGGCCGAGGCACAATCGAAGCTTTCCGAAGCTTCCGAGGCCGTTCGACAGGAGGCCAAGCAAGTCGGCGCGCAGGCACAGGAGATAGCTGGAGAGCAAGCGGAGAAGGTGAAAGAGGCGGCTGCGTCCCACCTCGACGTCTTTGCCGATGCGCTTCGGGCGGCGAGTGACGAACTCGGCAAGAACCAGAGCGGGCCTGCTGCGGAAATGGTTTCCAGCGCCGCTTCGGGCCTCGAGGGGCTGACGCGGTCGCTGCACGGTCAATCCACGGGCGAGATGATCGAGACGGTGCGCAGGTTCGGCCGTGAAAACCCGGTCGGGTTCCTCGCAGGCTCCGTCTTGGCAGGACTTGCTCTCGGCCGCTTCGCGTCCGTCGCAACCACTCCTCCGGCTGGCTCGGATGACAGGCAACGATCAACGGCGACGTCCGCTGGTAGAACGGGCCCGATCACGGGCCAGGAGGTCGGCCGATGACACCGGACAAGGATACCAGGTCGATCCCCAGCCTTTTGTCGGATCTCGTCCAGCAGCTTTCCTCTCTCGTCCAGACGGAAGGCAAGCTGCTGCGCAGCGAATTGACCGAAAGCGCCCATAAGGTCGGCAATGGCGCGATGGAAGTCGCGGCGGGAGCGTTGCTTCTTCTTGCAGCCCTCATCGTGCTTCTTCAGGCGCTGATCGTGGCCCTCACCAATCTCGGGCTTGACCCGGCGTGGGCGTCACTGCTCGTGGGCGTTGTCGTGGCGGCGATCGGCGTCGTCCTGGTGCGGCGGGGGACGACGAACATGTCGCCCTCGGAACTCGCCCCGACGCGAACGACCGATCAATTGCGCAAGGATGCCGCACTCGCACAGGAGCAAACACGATGACCGACCATGCAGCTTCCGACCGATCGCCCTCCGAACTGGAGCGCGAGGCAGAGCGCGTCCGTGCCGAGATCGCCGACACGGCCGAGCATTTGAAGGACAAGATGTCGCCGGGCCAGTTGATGGACGAGGTCGTCGATTATCTCAAGGACGGCGATGCCAATCAGCTTCTTGCCAACCTCAAGACCCAGGTCCGCGACAACCCGCTGGCTTTGGCCATGGTCGGCGGTGGATTGGCATGGCTGATGATGGGGTCCGGTCCTGCAAAGCGGACGTCATCCGCGTCCCATGCACCTGCGATGCCAACGACCCCGCAATATCGGCCTGCCGCCGCCGTGAACGCTTCGACGTCGCTTCGGTCCGGAACGCAAGGTTCGGACCGTTCGGCGATGGCAAAGGGAGCGGACGCCGTGCGGGACAAAGGTGCATCCGTCGCCGCTTCGATCGGGCATACCGCGTCTTCGGCCAAGGACTCCGTGGCTGCCACGGCGCACGACCTGCGTGACGCAGCAGGCGACTACATGTCGAGTGCGTCCCAGGCAGGTGCTGACGCCGGCAACCGCCTGAGGTCGACATTCATGGACGCGTTGGAACGAGAGCCCCTCGTTCTCGGCGCGCTGGGCGTCGCCGTGGGTGCCGCGATCGGCGCGATGCTTCCGGCCACCCGGACTGAACAGGAATATCTCGGCGATGTGAGCCGCAAGGCGCGTGACACCGCAGAGGCCGCCCTCGAGGAGGGCCTCGACAAGGCCAAACACGTCGCGGGCGACGTCTATTCAGCGGCAAAGGCCGAAGCCGACCGACAGGGCCTGATGCCCGGCGACAAGCCGATGGCCGATAAGGTCGCCGAGGTCGCCAAGTCGGCCGGGGGCGAGCTCAAAAGCGCCACCGACGCCAGTCTTCATCAGGCTCGCGATACTGCAGACAAAGCCACCGACCATTTGTCTGCCCGCGACAAGCGGAATTGAACGAGCGGGCGGCCGGGCGACTTGACCCGGCCGCCCCGAACTTTCGCTGCTCAATAGCCTCCGACGATGGGGAGAATCTCTCCGGTGATGTAGCTCGAGCACTGCGGCGAGGCCAGGAACACGTAGGCTGGCGCGATTTCCTCCGGCTGCGCCGGGCGCTTCATGGTGGTGTCCGCGCCGAATTCCGCGACGTCGCCAGCCTCCTTATCGGACGGGTTCAGAGGCGACCAGACCGGACCGGGCGCGACGCAGTTCACCCGGATTCCCTTGGGTGCCAAATTGGAGGACAGCGCCCGCGTGAACGCGTGGATGCCGCCCTTCGTGGTCGAATAGTCGACCAGCCCGCCGCTTCCCGAAATGCCCGTCACTGAGCCGGTGTTGACGATGGCCGAACCGGGTTCCATCTGCGGAACAGCCGCCTTTGCCATATGGAAGTATCCGTAGAGATTGGTCTTGATCGTGAGATCGAAATGCTCCGGCGTCAAATTTTCGAAATCATGCTCGTGGACTTGAAACGCGGCATTGTTGACGAGGACATCAAGCCGTCCGAATTCCTTTACGGTCGCGGCGACCGCTTTGGTGCAGGCGGACATGTCCGACACGTCGGCAGGCAGCAGGATGCAATTTCGACCCTCCGCCTCGACGCCTTTCTTCGCCTCCTTAGCGTCTGCATGCTCGGACAGGTAGACGATTGCGACGTCGGCTCCCTCGCGCGCGAACAGGACCGCCACGGCGCGACCGATGCCGGAATCGCCGCCGGTCACGATCGCGACCTTGCCGTCCAGCTTGCCCGAGCCGCGATAGAAGGGCGCGTCGTACATCGGCGCTGGATCGAGCCGACGCTCGTCGCCGGGCTTCGGCTGGTGCTGCTTGGGAAAGGGCGGCACGGGGTACTCCCGCGCGCCGGCCTGCATCGGGGGCTTTGACCCGCCGCCGCCCTTTCTGACGTCGCGGCCGTCCACCTCCTTCTGGACCTTGCGCTGTCGTGCGACTTCTTTCTTCGCGGTCATCTCGATCTCCTCGACTGAAAGTTTCCCAACCATCAGTACGGCGAGAATGTTCAACGCAACGCGGATTTGTCTGCGACGGAACATTTGCGACGATGCGCGCTTCGGCAGGCATCACACCCCCGTGACCGAAGGAGATTCAAATGGCCAGGGAAAAGACACTCGACGACCTGTTCCTCGACACGCTCAAGGACATCTACTACGCCGAACGCAAGATTTCGAAGGCGTTGCCGAAGATGGAGCGAGCGGCGCAGTCCTCCGATCTGAAGGCGGCGTTTGCGAAGCACCGCGAGGAGACCGAAATGCAGATCGAGCGCCTGCAGCAGGTGTTCGAGATTCTCGGCAAGCCGGCGCGCGGCAAGACGTGCGACGCCATCGAAGGCATCATCGCCGAAGGCGAAGAAATCATGGACGAGTTCAAGGGGACGCCGGCGCTGGATGCCGGACTGATTTCTGCGGCGCAGGCCGTCGAACATTACGAGATCACCCGCTACGGAACGCTGAAGCGCTGGGCGACCGTCCTCGGCATGACCGATGCGGCAAAGCTTCTCGACCAGACGCTGCAGGAGGAATCGAAGACGGACAGCGACCTGACGAAGCTGGCCGACAGCCAGGCCAACGAGATGGCGAAGGCCGCATGAATAGCAGGGCCGTCGACAACCAGCCGGCGGCCCTCATCTGCTTCCAGCGAATGGAGAGACTATGATGACGAACAATCCGAGAAAGCCGGCTGCGGGAACGACCGACGAACGGCCTCGATGGGAAGGGCCGCCCGAGAACCGCCCGCGCGGCTATCTCCCGGCCGAAGACGATCCCCACAGCGATCGCGACGCCGCGGGTGAGAACAACTCCGATCCCGATCGCAACAGCATGTCGGGGATCGAACGGAAGCCGACACAGAAGAAGTGAAAGCTCATGCATCGCGTCTTCAAGGGTTTCGCCGCAGAGCTTGTGCCGCAATGGAAGAAAAAGAAGGGCCGGTTGCTCATGTCAAAATCAGATACGAACTCCCATGCGCCAGCGAAGCCGGCCTCCCGTTGGGCAGCCGAAGTCGAGAAAACACCGCTCGATCCGAAAGAACACACCGACGATTTCGACAAGAACAAGGATGACGTCGGAGAGCGCTCCGACGATCCTCGCCGCGGGTCCACTCCGAAACCCTGAAACGGGGATCGATGGAGTATCCTATTAACTCCCGGCGACGCATCGCCTGGCCGTATCCGCGGCTGCTCACAGCCTTTCGGCCGCGATGGCCCGGATTAGGATTTCATCCTGTTGGAACGCGCGTTCTATCCGTTCCTTGAACTCCAGTTCCTCGCACATGATTTCAATGATGAGGATTTGGTCATGCTCGTCCTGCCAGATGCCCTTGGCAGGCTTGTCGTCCCGAGCGGTCAGGCCGCCGAAGCCCGCGACCAGTTCGTCGCGCACCTCGGTCCACAAGGCGTCGCTCACCGGCCGTCCGGAAGGCAGTTTGGTTGGCAGGAAAATCTCGACGAGGTGCATTGCCGTTTCCTAAAGCGCGTCCATTATCTCGGCCAGATCGGCAACCTCGATCTGTTGCCCGAAACGTTCATCGTAAAGCCGCATGACGGCGTCGTGGGTCGAATCGCGCGAACTGCAGATGCCGTCGCGCACGAGGACGACGCGAAAGCCGCGATCGACAGCGCCGAGGACCGTGGCGAGCACGCACATTTCGGTCTCCCCGCCTGTCACCACTAGCGTATCGACCTTGCCGTCGCCGAGCAGACGATCCAGCCTCCCTTCGGTCCAAGGCGAATAGACCTGCTTGTCGACGACCCGCGCCGGCGGAACGAAGCGACCCAGGGACGGGGCGAGTTCGAGAAAGCGAACCGGAAGCTCCCGACGCGTGATCTGAGGCCAAGCACGATAGTATCGTTGCCAGGCTCCAGCCGCGCTTTCGGCGTCCATGACAGGAACGAAGCGCGTGAAGACCGTTCGTGCGGGAGCCCGTTCCACCAAGGCGACGAGCAGGGGCAGGACGGGCTCGAACCACGCCACCTGCCACGGGCCGCCAGGCGCGAACAGTTGCTGCATGTCTATGCAGAGATGAATCCAATTCTCGCCGATCGGACCGAAGCGGATACCCGCAGCCATCAGAGCTTGACCTTGGTCTCCCGCGCCCAGAGGCGCAGCTTGCGGCACGCCTCCACGAAGCCCTTGACGTCGGCGGCGGCCGAGATCGCGATCACGCCCTCGTCCGGCTCGACGCCGGCCTTGTCGAGAAGCGGCCTGGCGTCCTCGACATGGGCGATGAACTTGCAGTGCGCGAAGGCGTCGGCGACGAAGTCGCGCGCGGCCGCTTCCTTCGCCAAGTGCTCTGCGCCTTCCGCGCTGACGATCAGAGCGACGGCGTCGTAGAGGACCGACGGCCCGCCGTCGATCATCTGCTTGCCTTCGATGAGCGAGCCGTCCGAAGCCTCGACGCCGCCGACCTTCGGCGCGACGATCTCCATGTTCGCGCCCTCGGTCTTCAGCGCGTCGCTCAAGGTCCGGAGCAGCTTGGCATCGCAACCGTCGGTGACGAGCACGCCCACCTTGCGGCCCTTGAAGCTCTCCGGTCCGTTCCTGACGATCGACAGCCTATCCGAAGGCTCGAGGTCGTCGCGCGGGGCGACCGCCGCGTCTGCCGGCTTCGGCAGCTTCTTCATGCCGAGCTTGTCGGCGACCTTGGTCGCCAGCGTCTCGTCGATGTTGAGAAGGTGCGAGACGACGCGCTCGCGGATCACCGGCGTCTCGACCTTGGACAATTCAAAGGTCAGCGCCATCGCGATGTGGTTCTGCTCGACCTCGGTCTGGCTGTTGAAGAATTGCCGTGCCTGGCTGTAGTGATCGGCGAAGCTTTCCGCGCGCAGCCGCACCTTCGGCCCCTCCACCTCGTCGCGGTAGGAGCGGTGGCCGCGTGCCGGATGCTCGCGCGGTCCTTCGCCCCACGAGTTCGGTTGGTAGTTCACACGCCCGACGGGATTGCGCATCGCCATGTGCCCGTCCTGCTGGAAGTGGTGGAACGGGCACTTCGGCGCGTTGATCGGCAGATGCGTGAAGTTGGTCGAGCCGAGCCGCTTCAACTGCGTGTCGAGATAGGAGAAGTTGCGGCCCTGCAGCAGCGGGTCGTTGGAGAAGTCGATGCCGGGCGGCACGTTCTGCGTCATGAACGCGACCTGCTCGGTCTCGGCGAAGAAATTGTCCGGCATCCGGTCGAGCACCAGGCGGCCGACCGGGATCGGCTCGAGGATTTCCTCCGGAATGAGCTTGGTCGGGTCGAGCACGTCGAAATCGAAACCGTCGGCGAATTCCTGATCGAAGAGCTGTACGCACAGCTCCCATTCGGGAAAGTCGCCGGCCTCGATCGCGTCCCACAGGTCGCGGCGGTGGAAGTCCGGATCTGCGCCGTTGATCTTCACCGCCTCGTTCCAGACGACCGATTGCAGGCCGAGCTTGGGCTTCCAGATGAACTTGACGAAGGTCGACTCGTCCTCGGCGTTGAGGAAGCGGAACGTGTGGACGCCGAACCCTTCCATGAAGCGGAACGACCGTGGGATCGCGCGGTCGGACATGACCCACATGATCATGTGCATGCTTTCCGGCGTCAGCGAGATGAAGTCCCAGAAATTGTCGTGCGCCGACTGGGCCTGCGGGAAGCCGCGATCGGGTTCGGGCTTCACCGAGTGGATGATGTCGGGAAACTTGATCGCGTCCTGGATGAAGAAGACCGGGATATTGTTGCCGACGATGTCCCAGTTGCCCTCCTGCGTATAGAGCTTCACCGCAAAGCCTCGCACGTCGCGCGCAAGATCGAACGAGCCCTTGGAGCCGGCGACGGTCGAGAACCGCACGAAGGCAGGCGTCTTCTCGCCGGCGCGCTGGAAGATGTCGGCGCGGGTGTATTTCGCCAGCGATTCGTAGGTCTCGAAATAGCCATGCGCGCCATAGCCGCGCGCGTGGACGACGCGCTCGGGGATTCGCTCGTGGTCGAAATGGAAGATCTTTTCGCGGAAGTGGAAGTCCTCGATCAGGGTCGGGCCACGCTGGCCATATTTGAGCGTGTTCTGGTCGTCCGCGACGGGTCCGCCCTGCGCGGTCGTCAAGAGCGGCGTGTCGCCGTCCGCAAACTGATGCAACTCGCCGCCATTGCCGCGCACCAACTTCTGGTCGTGGATGGTCACTGTTGCCGGCTTGGTGTCTTTCGTTCGTGCCATGGTCGTCCCCTTCGCATGCGGTGTCGATGACCGCCGAACCGCGCTGGAGAGCCGATGTTCCGGCAGTGTGCGCTGACTGGAGGGACGTCGGCGCCGAAGAAATTGGGCGCGGGGCCGTCGAATGGACTTGCGCGGCTTGTGCAAATCGGGCGCTAATCCCGCTGTTGATACAGGGTAGGCCATGTTTCAAAGCTTCGGATTCCTGACGCAGCACATGACCGTTCACCTGGCTCTGATGGGGGTATTGGCTCCCCTCGTCGCCGCACGCGTGCCCGGATACGGCGCATCTTTCGCATTGCGGCCGCATCTGGCCGCGGCCACGGCGGCGCAGATCGGGTTGCTCTGGGCGTGGCACGCGCCTTTTGTCCTGACGTCGGTGCATGGCAGCGCGATTGCCACGCTCGCGATGCATCTGAGCCTGTTCGGTTGTTCTGTTTGGTTCTGGGCCGCGATCTTCGGGCAAGCCGAGCGCGCGCCTTGGAAATCTATTCTTGCCCTGCTCGTCACGGGTAAGCTTCTTTGCCTGCTTGGCATCCTGTTCACGTTCGCGCCACGGCCGATTTATGCGATCACGTCGCTTCATGCCGGCCAATCAGGCGCTGCTGGAGACTTGGCGATTGCGGACCAGCAACTGGCGGGCCTCGTGATGCTCGCGACATGCCCTGTCGTCTATGTCGCGGCGGCGACGCTCATCGTCCGCCGATGGCTTTCGCGGGTCGATCGGTCCGGCGGTTGGTCGCTGACCATCCGGCCCCAAGCATGAAGTTGCGAACCGTTTCCCGCAGGTCGATCTTCGTCGGCGTCGGTGCGACCCTTGCGGCCGGCATTTTGCTCGGGGCCGCGATCGTCGCGTCCGGCGTCTACAACGTCGCCGCCTCGGTCGAGCATTTCCGCGTCACCAATCTCGTCCTGGAATTCGCGCTGGGCCGCTCCGTCGACTTCCACAGCCGCGACGTCGTCGTCCCTGATGGGCTCGACGATCCCGACATGGTCCGGCTGGGTGCGCGCCATTTTGCAAGCGGCTGCGCCATCTGCCACGAAGCGCCAGGTGGCTCCCGCCTGCCCGTGACCGCCGGCATGTATCCGCCGCCGCCGCCGCTCGGCGATGCGGCGGCGAAATGGGAGGTCGGTCATCTCTACTGGATCGTTCGCCACGGACTGAAATTCACGGGCATGCCGCAATGGCCCGGCGAGGCGAGAGACGACGAGGTCTGGCCGCTTGTGGCCTTTTTGAATGCGCTTCCCGACATGTCCCCGGCCGACTACCGACAGGCGGCGAACCTCCAGCCTGCCGAACGGCCTGGCCAAGCTTCGGTGGACTGCCGCTCATGTCATGGCGACGCGTCGCGCCCGCCGGTTTCGGATCTGGTGCCACCGTTGCATGGCCAAAGCGAAGCCTACCTCGTCCGCGCCCTTGCCGAATATGCCGACGACCGCCGCCAGAGCGGCATGATGGAGCCGATCGCCGCTGGGCTGTCGAGCGAAGCCGCGGCCACGCTGGCGCGCCAGTTCGCTGCCGCGCTGCGACCCCCGGTCCGCCCGTACGGCGAGGCGGTCGACCCGTCCTCGCTTGCGCGCGGGGAGGAGATCGCGCGCAGGGGCCTGCGGGAGCGCAACGTGGCCGCATGTCTTTCCTGCCATTCGGGCACGCGCTCGCCGCACTATCCGCGCCTCGAAGGCCTTTCGGAGACCTATATCCGCCAGCAACTGACCCTCTTTCGCGACGGCAAGCGGCAGGCGTCTTCCCATGGACGCCTGATGACCGCCATCGCCAAGCGCCTCAAGGACGAGGAACTCGCCGATGTCGCCGCGTTCCTCGCGAGCGCCGAGGCCTATGGTGGTCCAGCCGACACGAGTGCGAGCCGATGAAGCAGGGTACGCGGATACCGGCTCTCGCGAAGCTCCTGCCGTTCGGAACTCTCGCGGGCTGCGCCGGGGTCCAATCCGCCCTGCAGCCGACGGGCGCGGAAGCATCCGACATCGGCGTGCTGTTCTGGACGGTGACCGGGATCAGCGTCCTGACTTTCCTGCTCGTCCTGGCGTTCATAGCCGGTGCCCTGAAGGGATCGGCGGGTTTGAGCAGTCGGATATCCGACCAGCGGACCATCGTCGCCTGCGGCATCGTCCTGCCGGTCTTCGTCCTCACCGGCCTCCTGACCTACGGATTGCTGGTCATGGAGGCCGGGTCGACGCGTTCCGCGTCGGCGGAGGGACCGGGCATCACGATCGTCGGCAAGCGCTGGTGGTGGCGCGTCGTCTACGAGACGCCGGACGGTCGCGAGGTGGTCAGCGCCAACGAGTTGCGCCTGCCGGTCGGGCGGCCGGTGGCGATCCGGCTCGAGACGGAGGACGTGATCCACAGCTTCTGGGCACCGCAACTCGGCGGCAAGCTCGACATGATCCCAGGCCGCACCAACGTGCTGACCGTCGAAGCGACCGAGGCGGGCATCAGTCGCGCCCAATGCGCGGAATATTGCGGGGGTGCCCATGCGATGATGGCGATGTTCGTCGTCGCGCTGCCTCCGGACGAATACGACGCCTGGCTCGCGGCCGAAGCGCAGCCTGCCGCGTCGCCCGTATCCGCGCTCGCCGCCAAGGGCGAAGCCATCTTCGCCGAATATGGCTGCGGCGCGTGCCATACCGTTAGAGGAACCGGGGCGGCGGGCATCGTCGGGCCTGACCTCACCCATGTCGGCGCGCGCCATTCGCTGGCGGCCGCGACGCTCGCCAACGACCGCGATGCCTTCGTCCGCTGGATCGCGCAGAACCAGCACATCAAGCCCGGCAATCTGATGCCGCCCTTCGACATGCTGACGCCCGAGGAGCTCGCCGCGCTCGGAACCTATCTCGATGGATTGGAGTGAGCATGGCGACGAGCGCCGATCCTACTCTGGATAATCGCAGGGCAGCGTCCCGCCGGGACCCTGCCGACTACGAGATCCCGAATCCGCGACCGCGTCCTCGAGGCGAGGAGGAAGAACTCCTGCGCATCTGGGCGCGCCCGCGCGGCTGGCGGATCATCTCGGCGGTCAACAACACGGTCGTCGGCATCGGCTATCTCGGCGCGGCGTTTGTGTTCTTCCTGCTGGCCGGCGTCCTTGCGCTGCTGATGCGCACGCAGCTTGCCGTGCCGGGCAACGACTTCCTCAGCCAGGACCTCTACAACCAGATCTTCACCGTCCACGGCACGACGATGATGTTCCTCTTTGCCGTCCCGGCGGTCGAGGCGCTGGGCGTCATGCTCTTGCCGCAGATGCTGGCGGCGCGCGACCTGCCGTTCCCGCGCCTCAGCGCCTTCGCCATCTGGGCCTACGTCGTCGGCGGCTTCGCCTTCTTCTCGACCATCTTCTTCGACCTTGCGCCCGATGGCGGCTGGTTCATGTACACGCCGCTCACGCTCAAGGAGTTCTCGCCCGGCGACAATGCCGATTTCTGGCTGCTCGGCATCGGCTTCATCGAAATCTCGGCGATCGCCGGCGCGGTCGAGATCGTGGTCGGCACGCTGAAGACCCGTCCGCCCGGCATGTCGCTCGCCAAGATGCCGATCTTCGCCTGGGCGATGCTGATCTTCGCGGCGATGATCATCTTCGCCTTCCCGGCGGTGATCCTCGGCACGATGCTGCTCGAGATCGAGCGCTCTTTCGGCTGGCCGTTCTTTACCGCCGACAAGGGCGGCGACCCGCTCTTGTGGCAGCACCTCTTCTGGTTCTTCGGCCATCCGGAGGTCTACATCATCTTCCTGCCCGCCGCGGGTCTGGTTTCGATGATCGTCTCGACCATGGCGCGCCGACCCCTGATCGGCCACGATCTGATCGTCGTCGCGCTGATCGGCACCGGGTTCTTCTCGTTCGGCCTGTGGGTCCACCACATGTTCACGACGGGCATCCCGTCGCTCAGCCTTGCCTTCTTTTCGGCCGCCAGCATGGCGGTGGCCATCCCGTCCGGCATCCAGGTCTTTTCCTGGATCGCGACCATCGCGGCGAGCAAGGGCAAGTTCCGCATCAACACGCCCTCGCTCTTCGTTCTGGGCTTCCTGTTCATCTTCACGATCGGCGGGTTGACCGGGATCATGGTCGCGCTGGTGCCGGTCGACTTCCAGGTCCACGACACCTACTTCGTCGTCGCCCATTTCCACTACGTCCTGATCGGCGGGATGGTCTTCCCGCTCTTTGCCACCTTCTACTACTGGACCCCGATGGTGAGCCGGAACCCGTTGTCGGAACGCGCCGGGCGCTGGGTGTTCTGGCTGATGTTCGCCGGGTTCCACATCACCTTCTTCCCGATGCACCTGACGGGCCTGCGCGGCATGCCGCGCCGGGTCTGGACCTATCCGGAAGGCGTCGGCTGGGACACGCTCAACATGGTTTCGACCATCGGCGCGTACATTTTCGCGGCGGGCGTGCTTGTCTTCGTCGTCGATCTCATTCGTCGGTTCCGGCCGGTCATCACTGGCGGTTCGGGTCCGGACAATCCCTGGCAGGCGGGCACGCTCGAATGGCTGCCGAGCGACGTCTACTCGACCCGCAGCATTCCGCTCGTCACCAGCCGCGAGCCGCTCTGGGACCAGCCGAATCTTTCGAAGGAAGTAGAGGAAGGCCGGCACTTCCTTCCCAATGCGCCGACCGGCGAGCGTGAGACGATCGTGACGAGCGCGGTGGACGGCAAGCCGCAATACATCATCCGCATGCCGGGACCGGGCTTCGCCCATGTGGCGGCGGCCGTCTTCACCGCCGCCTTCTTCCTGCTCCTCACCGTCAAGATGGTCACGCTCGCCGCCGCCTGTGCCGTCGCGGCCGTGGTCGCATTTCTTCTCTGGTCCTGGGGGCTCGACAAGGGGCCGGGCAAGGGCGAGGTCGACATCGGCGGCGGCATCAGCCTGCCGACCTACATGAGCGGACCCTCCTCGCATGCATGGTGGGCGATGGTCGTGCTCATCATCGTCGCCGCCTCGCTCTACCTCTCCTACGTCTTCTCCTACCTCTATCTGTGGGTGGTCTCGCCGGAGGTCTGGCCTGATGCTGCTTCGTCCGCCCTGCCTGATGCGGTCTGGCCACTTGCCTCGGCCGGGCTCGTCATCGCTGCGGCAGGGCTCGTCCTCGCAGCCGGGCGGCTGTTGCCGCCGCCGGGAAGCAAATCGCCGGCCGTGGCCGTATGCCTCGCACTCGCGGGTGTTCTCCTCGTCGCCGCGCTCGGTCTCAACATCTGGTTGCACTGGCAGGCGGGCGTGCGCCCGGCGCAGAATGCCTATGGCGCTATGGTCTACATGGCGGCGGTGCTCGACGGGCAGCTCGTGCTCGCCGTGCTCTTCCTGCTCGGCGTGGCCACCGTCCGCTCGGCCATCGGCCGCCTCGACCGGGTCTGGCGCGTCTCCTACGAGAACGCCGCGCTGCTCGCCTGGTATTGCGCGGCCCAGATGCTCGTCGGGCTGGTGCTGGTCAACGGCTTTCCAAGGGTGGCAGGCTAATGGTCGACCGACGTCTGCAACGCCCGACATCCACGACGATCGGCACGATCCTGTTCCTGCTCTGGGGCCTCGTGATCTGGGGCCTGCAGTTCTCCGCCTCGTATCTCGCGCATACGTGGCTTTGCAGGCTTGGCGCGTCGGCTGCCGTCATCGATGCGGCAATCGCCGGGCTGATGGTGCTGGCGGTCACGCTCATCGCCCCGCTTGCCCTCCAGCCCGACTGGTCGGCCCGATTGGCCGGGATGAGCGGCGGGGCGGCTGACGCTGGCCACCTTAAGACGGTGGCCCGGTCGGTCGCGCTGTTGTCGATCCTCGCCGCGCTGTGGACGGGGCTCGGCGCATTGTTGGTCGATGCTTGCGTGCTCGGACGTTGACCGCAACGAGGCGCAACATCCGCGTCCATGGAACGTCGAGGGTCATTGCCGGTTCTGTCCCCAAGCGGACAGGAGACCGACATGACCGAGGAAGTGACCTACAAGCCCTATGACGCGCCGACAGGGGGATGGGGGTCGGTCAAGTCCCTGGTCAAGCACTCGACGGGTCAGCATGCGGTTGGAACCGTCCCCGACCTCCTGCGCCATCACAACAAACTCGGCGGCTATGCCTGCACCAGTTGCGCGTGGGCGAAGCCGGCAAAGCCGCACGCTGCCGAATTCTGCGAGAACGGTGCGAAGGCGACCTTCTGGGATCTGACCTCGAAGCGCACGACGCCGGAATTCTTCGCCCGGCACACCGTCACGGACCTGCTCGGCTGGTCGGACTACGACCTCGAAAACGAGGGCCGGCTGATGCATCCGATGCGCTATAACGCTGCCCGGGACATCTATGTACCGGTCGAATGGAACGAGGCGTTTGCCGACATCGGATCGCATCTCAAAGGCTTCGATCCGGAAGCCGTCGTATTCTACGCTTCGGGCCGGGCGTCGCTCGAAACCTCCTACATGTACGCGCTCCTGGCCCGCATGTATGGCAACAACAACCTGCCCGACAGTTCCAACATGTGCCACGAGACGACCTCGGTCGCCTTGCCGCAGAGCATCGGGACCCCGGTCGGAACGGTGCTGCTCGAGGATTTCGAGCACACCGACTGCATCCTGTCCTTCGGCCAGAATGTCGGCACCAACGCGCCGCGCATGCTTCATCCACTGCAGCAGGCGCGCAAGCGCGACGCCGAAATCATCGTCTTCAATCCCTTGCGCGAGCGCGGTTGGGAGGAGTTCGTCAATCCGCAGCATGCGGGCGAGATGCTGACGAACAGCGGGACAGAGATCGCGACGCAATACCATCAGGTCCGCACCGGCGGCGACATCGCGGCGATGGTCGGCATTGCCAAAGCCCTCTTCGCGCTTGACGACCGGGCACGGGCCGAAAGCACGCCGCGCGTGCTCGACGTCGACTTCATCGCCCAGCACACGCACGGCTTCGCGCCGTTCGAAGCCTATGTGCGGGCCCAGTCCTGGGACGAGTTGGAGCGTGAAGCCGGGCTGGCGCGCGCCGCCCTGGAACAGGCGGCCGACACCTATGCCCGCTCAAAGGCCGTGATCGCCATCTACGGGATGGGCCTGACCCAGCACAGGCTCGGCGTCGACAATGTCCAGATGCTGGTCAATCTGATGCTGATGCGCGGCAATATCGGCAGGCAGGGCGCGGGCATGTGCCCGGTGCGTGGCCATTCCAACGTGCAAGGGCAGCGGACGGTAGGCATCTCCGAAAAGACCGAACTGGTCCCGCTCGACAAGCTCGCAGCGCAATTCGACTTCTCGCCGCCGACGAGGGACGGCCTGAACACCGTCGAGGCGTGCGAGGGCGTCCTCGACGGCACCGTGAAGGCGTTCATCAGCCTCGGCGGCAATTTCGTGCGGGCGATTCCCGATACCGAGCGCATGGAAGCGGCATGGCGGGACCTCGACCTCTCCGTCCAGATCGCGACCAAGCTCAACCGCAGTCACCTCGTGACCGCCCGGACTACCTACATCCTGCCTTGCCTCGTGCGCACCGAAATCGACGAGCAGGCAAGCGGCGCGCAGATCGTCACGGTGGAGGATTCCACGACCTGCATCCATGCTTCGCGCGGCGTGGCGACGCCGGCCAGCGAGCACCTTTTGTCCGAACCCGCCATCGTGGCCGGCATCGCCAAAGCGACGCTCGCGCCGAGCCCGAAAGTGCCGTGGGACGATTGGGTTGGCGACTACGGTCTCGTGCGCGACGCGATCGCGCAGACCTATCCTGACGACTTCCATGATTTCAACGCCCGGCTCGATACGCCCGGCGGCTTTCCGCGCCCGATCGGAGCGCGTGAGCGCAAATGGGAAACCGAGACCGGCAAGGCGAACTTCCTCCTGCCGAAAGCGCTGCATGCGACCTTCGACGATGGCTCGCAGCCGAACGTGTTGCGTCTCATGACCATCCGCTCGAACGACCAGTTCAACACGACGATCTACGGCTACGACGACCGACTTCGCGGCATCCACGGCTCGCGCATGATCGTGATGATGAACGCCGAAGACATGGCAAGGCTCGGCGTGAAGGCCGACGATGTCGTCCGGCTGGAAACGGTGGGTGACGACGAAATGGTCCGCAGCCTCGCCGGATTACGCGTCATCGAATTCGACGTCCCACGCGGCTGCATCGCTGCCTACTATCCCGAAACGAACCCGCTCATCCCGCTCTACCAGCATGCCGAAGAAAGCAAGACGCCGGCGGCGAAGTCGGTCCCGGTTCGAGTGCGTCTGGCCTGATTGGACGCCGTTCCGATGTTTCTCGGCGGCTTGTCCTGCCTCTTCCTTGGAAGCTCCTTGACGCCTTACTCCTACGTCGAGCGGCCTTTCTTGTGAGTGAAGCTTTCCGTGGTCTGGATCTCCGCCGGTGGTTGTTGGCTGAAGCAAGAACTGTCGAACGAACCAGAGGTGGCTAGTCGTTGACGTTCATTGGCACCCGACAATTCAATCCTCTCTCGGTCTACTGAAGACTTCCAGCCAGCTCGTTTTGCCAGGCTATCGACATCCCCGTGCGCGGCGTACTGCGCCTCTCGCGTCAAACGAATGGCGGGCTTCAAAAGAAAAAGAACCGATCCTGCGATGAACAGATATGTTCCCGCCGTCTTGGTGACATCCGACAGGAACAAGATACTCCCAGCCAGGAATGACACGGCGGCACCAACATCGACAACCGTGTACCAAAGTTCATACGCCGCATAAATCTCCTTGCAGCGCTCGGTCTCGCCGGGGTCGTGGTATCGCCACAGGTGGCGGATGTGCGACATTGTTGACTCCGCTATTGAGAGCTTTTGTCAATGAAATCCCGGGGCTGCTCGCGCCCCTCATTGGGGCGTGCTTTGTCGCCGCCTTTTTCAACGGTCGACGTCGTCTTTGCGTCCTTGCCTTGGCCAAGATGGGTACCCCCAAGGTGCCCGCCAGTGCTCATGTTCCGAACAGGGCTAACTGTCTTGTCGTTCTTCGGCATCTCATGTCTTCTCATTTGATCGGCTACACATGCGGGAAATCGCGTTGAAGGGCGGCAGCTGCCGCCCCTCAAACGTCTCGGCAAAAGGTTTAACCTCGCTGCGTCCAGAACTCGTCGGTCGTGCGGCGTTCGTCCATCATCGTTGCCGGGTTGCGAAGACGATCTCGATTTCCGGCGCTTCTTCCAGTTCGGCCGCGGAGCGCTCGACGACGACCACTTCCAGACCCGGTGTCGCTCGTACCTCGTCCAAGGGGATGGCGTAGTGGTCTTCACCCATCCCCAGGAATCCGCCCCGCGCAACGACGATGTAGGAAGCTGTCCCGGTTTCGGGATCGATTATGACGTCACTTACGCTTCCAAGATTTTCATCCTCCAAGTTGCGGACGTCCGTTCCCGTGATGTTGTCGATCCGATAACGAGTCGTTTCGTCCTCGGCATCCAGCGGCTCCGCGAGCGCAAGTCGTTCCTGACGCCAGGTCGTGACTGATGCCGGATCCACGCCAGCTTCCTCAAGTTGCTGGGAATAGCTGTCGTAAACCTCGTTCATCTTGGCAACGATGTAATCGCAGCCTTCATTGTCGCCGCGGTGCGCGAGAACGCGACCTGCGCCATAGAGCGCCCGGATCTGATAACGCGGTGCGTCGATGCCGACGACTTCACCGCGAGGATCCATTGCGGCGGCTTCGACATTCTCTGCGCTCGTCGCGCGCGATGTGGCGTCACCAGTTGCCGGAGCAGTCGTGGCCGGGCTTTGGGTCGATTGTGGAGCTGGTGGCGCGCCATAGGCACCGGTTCCCCAGCCCGACAACCAGAACTCATCGTCGTACATGCGTTCCGCGAACTCGTTCATTTCCAGCAGGCAAGCTTCAGCCATCTGAGTCTGATCATTGGTCTGGGGGGTCTGTTGTGCCCCCGCACCTGTTGCGGTCAGTGCGAGCAAAGTGGTTGCGACCGCAGTGGTCGAGGCGAGTTTGATAAACATCGTTCCACCCTTGTTAGAGGTTGGTTCGGCACTCTTTTGGTGCGGTGATACGAGGCCAACAGCGCCGATCCCAGATTGTTCCACAGAGATTTGTATCGTGATCCCAGCGATGTGAATGCGGAACAGATTGCGGTGCGGCATGTTCAACCCAAACGAGTTCGCGCACGAGGAGGACATGGAACAACCGATTTTCTTCGACACTTGGAGCAGCTTTGGACGCGTCGTTCTGGTCGGCACTCTGGCTTATGCAGCGCTTGTGGTGATGTTGCGCATATCCGGAAAGCGAACACTGTCGAAGATGAACGCGTTCGACCTGATCGTAACCATCGCCTTGGGTTCGACCCTCGCCACGGTACTGCTTAGCCGATCGGTACCGTTGGCCGAAGGGGTTGCGGCACTGGGGCTCCTGATCGCTCTTCAGTTTTCGATCACGTGGGTTTCTGCTCGGTCAGACATGTGGAAACAGTTGGTCAAGGCGGAGCCTACGGTCCTAATCAGTCAAGGCAACGTCAACGATGATGCGCTGCTGCGTGAGCGTCTCACCTTCGACGAGATAGAGGCGGCGGTTCGCCAAGCTGGGCACCCGGCAATCGACGAGACGATGACCGTGATACTTGAAACGGACGGATCCTTGAGCGTCCTGCAATCGCGCCAAGCGCATGGATCGTTCGCTCGCGGGGCGTACAACGAGCCAATACGGCTTTCGACGATCTCCAGCCAAAAGGGAAGGCGATGAGCGCTTACTTAAAATTTCTTCTCATGATCCTGACATCGACAGCGATGATGTTCGGACTCACGTATCTTAGCACCTATAGCACCGACCATGTCTTCTTCAGCGAGACGCGTGCCTATATGGCTTTGGTCATGGGTTCGACCATGTCGGTGGTGATGCTTCTGTTCATGTGGAACATGTACGGCAGCCGCGCTGCCAATGTGGCCATCCTCGTAGCAAACGCGATCGTGTTCACGACTTCGCTTTATCTCGTACGAAGCCAACAGACCGTTCAGGACGTCGCTTACATGCGGGCGATGATCCCGCACCATTCCATTGCCATCCTAACCAGCGAACGCGCGAACATTTCAGATCCACGTGTGCGCAAACTTGCCGACGAGATCATCAACGCGCAACGCGAAGAGATCAGTCAGATGAAGCAGTTGATCACAGATCTCAATTAGCTCGCACGACGTGCGCTCAGAGAATGGCCACAACCAAAAGGACTAATGCCGCCAAAAACAGCGCGAAAACAAGAATCATATGTACGACCTCATTCGCCGACGTTGTGCTGCCATCTGAAAGGTCCTTGTCAGACCACATGAGAATCGCTCCGCTTAGGAATCTAAAAGACATTGATTGTTCCTCCTAATGGTATCCAACTGCAATTCTAGCGGTTCGTTCCGCTCGGCATTGCGGTGCCGATGGAACAGACGAGAACTGGCCGAGCAATGGATGTAATCGAACGCACAGGGATTGATAATTGGCTCAGGTTCATCGCGCTCCTGGTCGAGGTGGCAGCGGTCGCGACCCTGGTGGTCGGCGCGCTTGCCGCTTCGGCCTTCTTCGTTCACGCCGTGAGAAGGCGGGAAGGATTTGAGGCAGCGTTTCATCGCTATCGGGTGGGCATTGCAAGAAGTTTGCTATTGGCCGTCGAACTTCTCGTGGCCGCCGACCTTATCGGGACGGTTGTTGTCGAACCCACAATTGACAATCTGGCCGTCCTTGGCTTCATCGTTCTCATCCGCACGTTTCTCAGCTTTTCCTTGGAAGTAGAAATTGAGGGGCGACTCCCTTGGCGGCGGCACGTCCCAGGTAGACCACCGAGTGTCGACGAGAAAGGCGTCCCCCCTAATGTGTGATTGTCATCATCATTTGCGCTGTGGATGGTGAACTCACATCCCAAGGGCGATGAAGTGCCCCATAGGGTCACTGAACGTTGGCTCCTACGTATTGCACTGGAGGGTGACCGGCGGCACCGACACTTGGCCTCGTTCTGCTGATCGACGGAACGGAACCCGGCGACTGGCATTGGTCCTTTCTGGAGGACCGATGCGAACAGAAGTTTCAGGAAATCAATCCGAGGTTGTTGCGCTCATTCCCGCTTTGCGGGGATTTGTGCGCACATTCTACCGCAACCGTGATGATGCCGACGATCTGGTCCAAGAGACGCTCATGAAGGCGATTGGAGCCATCGACACGTTCAAGGAAGGTACGCAGCTGAAGTCCTGGCTGTTCACTATCATGCGGAACACCTTCTATACGAAAGTTCGTAAGCAGCGGCATGAGCCGGTCGGCGAGGAAGACATTGCGACCTGGCCGATTTCACAGCCTACGCAAGAATGGTCGCAACGCGGCATTGAACTGCAGGCTGCACTAGAGCGGTTGCCCGAAAGCCAGCGCGAGGTCATCGTCCTGATCGGCGTGTTGGGCGTGAGCTATGAAGAGGCCGCCGGGATTTGCAATTGCGAAATGGGCACGATTAAAGAGCCGATTGAAGCAGCCGACGCATTGGCGCGGTGATGGTGGCCGAGCAAGTTCAAGAAACCGGGGACCAGCTCGAGGCGGCCGTGGTTGTGAGAGATCAGCTGCGACAACTGATTTTCGAAGCCGCGATGTCTTACACGAGTACAGTCACTCGACCGCCGACAAATTAAGCACAGCCAAAAAATGCGTCCGGCTTAGCTTCGCGCCGCTCGCAGTGAGCAAGCTCTGTGCCAGCCTCAACTCACTCTTTGTCGATGCCATTGTAAGTATGCTTGAACGTCGCATCGCCGCTTTTGTCTCCCGAAATCACTTCCGGTTCTGCGCTGGAAACGCCGTCGTTGTGGCCACCGTGCTGCGTCTTCGCGTACTGTCCTTTCGCGTCATTCTCAGGTGAGTTCGCCATGCTGCCAGCTTGATCGGACTGACGCGTTTCCTCATTCGTCTCCTCGGGAGATTGGGAAAGACCATGCCCATGGGGATTTTTCGGCATTCCCGCATTCTGGTCCGTTTCAGTGCCGGATGGGCGGTCTTTCGGGATGTGAATGCCGTTTTCGCGCTTACTATCTGCCATTTGAACACTCCTTCTTATTATCGAACGAGGCGATTATCGACATGTTCCCAAGCACTCAAAGGAGCGAGTCGCCCTGCAGCACCGGCGGCGTACGGAACGCTCTCAATAGCTCCTCTCGGGTTTGGATGCCTTGTTCATATAGCCGGAAAATTTGTTGGCGACGCTGATCGTAGTTCTCAATGGTGTCGCGCGTTTTCCGCAGTTCGTAAGCAAGCTCGTCAATGAAGCGCAGGTCATATGCGTCAAAGTATTTCTGTCGCATCGAACTCTCCGCCGACGATTAGCCACATCTGCCTAACCGAAGATCGTGAGTGCCTGTTCCCGAATGAGTGCGAAACCGGCATAAAAGCCCCAGTCGTGGCTCGGCCTGGGGCTGCTCAGCGGCGGTTCTTTCGATCAATCAAATGTCACTTCAGACGCCTCCTCATCTCGTGCGCGATCGACCTTCGTGCCCAAGGTGGTGAGCTTAGGACCTTGATAGCGGTCGGTCGGCGTGGCGCGAGTTTGAATAGTGTCGGGGTATGAGGGTTCGGCGCGAGCTCCGCCAACATCCCACGAGGCTGCAACGTAACCACGCTGGCAAGCCTCGGAATTCATCGCCCCGTCGTCAATAGCCACAAAGGCAAGCGGCGCTCCTCAGCGGGGCAAAGATGCGCGATCCGATATTTCATCGAACCGCAACGTGGAAGTTCCACCACAGACTGACGCAACGCCGCGCCCCGCTGGTAAGCCCATCGTTGGTGGAGTAAGAGGAGCCTTAGCCAAACGCATCCTGACGGCCGGTGGGGTTGCCTGTCATCGGCCAACGCTGCGACCGGGTTCCAACTGTCACCCGTCGTGGTGCGGCTAGCGGTCCCGGCATGGAGAGCCAGCCGCTTCTCATTACGCTGAAACATATTGCCACTCAATTACTTAGACGGAACACCGCAGCGCTCAGTCCCCAAATCGCAGAAGCTGCGGTGTGGCCTCGAAGCAATCCAACTGGGGCCGGATGCGGCCGATGATCTTTTTCCATCGGCCGCATTCTTTCTTCGGGTTGCTGGGCGGCTTCTAAATCGAAAAGTTAGGAGCCGCCCCAGCAACCTCCCTGCCACCCTCTGCATTGAATCGCGGTCCACTGGATGATCTGCGATGAGTGCCGGCCAACCCAAAAACTTACCGATCGATGTCAGCCGTCAACTTGCGGCGAGAAAAGCGATGGGGGAGTTGCGACAACGGGTGATCGTTACTCGCGAGACTTTCGGTGCTGGCGGGCACACTGCTCGTGTCCTGATTGATGGCGACTACTACGACGTCGATAGTGTCGAGCTTGATCGCCTGAAGTCGGGAGCCAAGCTCGCCGATTTGGAAATCTACCCCGTGGCCGGAGACTAAGCGATGGATGTCGGGCACTTTGACAAGCCAGTCCGCATCTTCATCGAAGAGCGCGGGACGATCGCAGATAACGTAACAAGCACCGCACAGGCGGCCGACATACTGCTCCACCGCTGGCCAGGCGATCCCGCCGCCAAAAAACACCTAAATGCGCGAATTGCCTGTATAGCCGTTTTGGAGGGGCTGAAAGAGGCGCGGGCTGCTCGGCTTGCATTCGAAGCAGCCGCCGCCGAAGCGAACATTCTTGCACCAATGCAAACGTTCGTTCCCACAAACGAGGGACCGAAGCTTTGGAAAAAACGCACCCGCAAACTTAAACGCGACGAGTAGAATTGCGGAAGCGGGCAGAATCGGCAGCCATTGCGTGCAGCTGACTTTCGGCGTAGTCGGGCACATCTACTGTGGAGATGTGATTTGGATCAGAACAATCCAGCGCCGGCCGTCGGTCCCATGCCGAGTGTCGAACTAACGTCAGAGATCGTGTCTGCCTATGTTGCTAACAACCCAGTCCCGGTCGCAGAACTGCCGTCGTTGATAGAAAGCGTTCATCAGGCGCTATCGCGAATTGCCATGCCAAGATCGAACGACGCTCAGCTTGATGCCAAGCCGGCGGTCAACCCGAAAAAGTCCGTGTTCGAAGACTATATCGTCTGCCTGGACGACGGCAAAAAGTTCAAGTCACTCAAGCGACATCTTCACCTGTTGGGCATGACGCCCGATGAGTATCGGCAGAAGTGGAACTTGCCGAGTGACTACCCGATGGTAGCGCCCGGATACGCCAGGCAACGATCCGAGTTGGCGAAGGCGATCGGTCTCGGCCAAAAAAGATCTGCGAACAAAAAGCGCCAGAAGGGCGCGAAGGCTGCTTAGTGAGAGCATGCAAGTTCGTGACGGTTATGACCTGCAATGCGCGTCCGCCATAGCCAATTGTGTCCGTGCAGGTCTGTTGGAAGCGGCGTCTGTGCCCGAGCCACTAAGGCCAGTATCTGCTTGCAAGCGGACCTAGAAATCGATGCCGCGGAAACGTTAGGGCTTGAACAGGGTCGACTTGATCCATCAGGTCAGAATTGTCGAAAAATCGGCATCGCGACGCTTCATCACGAATGATTTTGATATCTCTAACATAACAAAGCGCAGGGCAAGGCTGCGACGATAGGGCACGGGGCAGTGCGCCAACCGAACTCGCATTTCCAAGTCCCTGCGAATGGGTGGCCTGAGAGATATCCCGCAGATGCCGCCTACTTGAACGGATCAAGCGGCAACCTCACATATTTTTCGCACCGCCGGGTGACGGCGGGTGATGTGTGAAACATGCTCAACAAATGAGAGGATAAAATGGAGAGCAGAGCCTTCGCGAAACACATCTATCTCAAGGATGGAACTCTCGTGCGGGAAGTCGCCAGTGTGGACGACGCGATCGATTTTCTGGCCGAATGGCCGAGTAGCAAGCGGGACATCCTCCATGAGGCGGCGATGCGGACGTGCATCATGGCTCATGATGGGCTGAAGCCGGTCAAGGTCGCGCGGGATGCGCTGAGAGCCTTCGCCGTCAAGAAGGGCATTTTGGAAAAGGAGCCAGCCGTCAGGCCATGGATGTTGAAGCCCAACTCGGGCGGTCGCGCTCACGCCTGATCTCTTCGCATTCAAGCTGCATAGGAGGATGACATGCTTGCGAAGCCCTTTGAGAAGCCCGTCCGCGTGTGGGTGGGGCTTGGATTCCCTCGACAACTGAACAATGTCGCTGATGCCTACCAGATGCTATTGGGCTGGTGCGGCAACAGTCCCGAACAAAAGGCCGCAATCCGAGCTTGCAAGGCAGCACTCGCTGGCGACGTTGACGCCGAGACTGCTCGCGGCGTCTTTCTCGCATTTGCGAGAAAGAAGGATATCCTCGTCGAGGACGGCTCGATGCCGCCGCCGATGAACGCGGGCCGAGAGACCCATATCTGACCGGCCTAGCGACTGAAACTTTGGCGGGCCGGGTGACGGTCCCGGCCCGTCTTTAGATGTTGATACGCCCGCAATCCTTTGCGAATTGAGCCCGCTGGCGGAACAGAACAATACTGTTCGCGACCCATGCCGCACCGGAGCAGGAACGCTCCGCGATCGATATCTGTTGTCTGGAAGTCATAATCCCGCGTCCCGTCACGATCATCGAAGTCGATGACGTTGACCTCATCACCATCGAGTATCATAGCAGCGACGAAGTCGCGACTCGCGCGGATAGCAGATTTTTCAATCCGCACGGAACTCGTCGAAGGCAGCTCGGACGCGCTCGACATCATCAGCGTCGTTGATGTCCACCGATACTTCGATGGCCCCGTTCAGCGGCGCGTCATCACGATCACCTGGGCTCGGTTCACCCCCGTCGAAGTCAGCTCCAGACGGCTCGTCGCCTGCACTGTTTTCAAGGCCTGGCGCGGAAACGAATATATCCGCCCGATCGATACCGTGCTCCTGAACCAGCCTCTCAACGACGGAATCCGCATGCTCACGCGAATGAAAAGTCCCGGTGATGTTCGTGCCCATGAGGTTTTCCTTTTGTTGGCTTCCAATTCACAATGAACAATTCGCGGCTCTCGTATCCGTTGAGATCGAATGTCCCGTTTTCAAGCCGCCTCACATGCAATCGACGCAAGCGCGCCATTAAGTCAGCCGCGCGGAAATATCCGAAGTGGATCGATGCAAATTTGGTCGACCCGAGCGTCTCCCAAGCGTTCAAGACGAGTTCTCTACAGCATCCTCGAACCAGTCTACATATGGGGCGTTCTTCACCATCTTGCGCCCGTAGTCCGGAGCACCGTCAAACCACCAAACCGGCCCACGCTCACCCAGTGCAACCTTTGCCTTATCGACTCGAGCTCGAGCTACACGCACCTCTGCCTGATTACCTGACCATTGCGCCCGTCCGATGTCGCGACGCGCCGACATGAGATCCTTTGTGAATTGCTCTCGCTCGATCGCCGTCAAGGTCGGGTTCGATTTCCGCCACAATCTGCCATTGACGACGATGTAACGCCCGTCGGGTGTTTCGAGCGGGCCGGTCTCTCGAGCAACTGTCATCTCAACACCCGCTCGCTGGACGCATTTGCCGCACCATGCGCGTGACGAGAGGGTCGTAGTGCTGCTTTTGCGACCGTGTGTAGTCGATCATGAAAAATGCGGCTTTGCTACCGCAGAGGCGTATCGCCCTGACGTATCGAATTTGGTTATCCTGAACACCCGAGTAGCTGGCCCACTCATTGGTCACGCGCTCATATGTGATGTCCCAGCCCGCGTTTTCGTCCTGCGCGCGTCGAGCCTCCACCTCCTCTGCGAAACTGCGCTCAGCGAGTTGGCTGCCCCATACTGCGAGGATGTCGCCTTGCGGATTGTGGAACAGTCGGGAATTGCCAGCATCGGGCCGAAGCGACAGCTCGTATCCGGGCGGGATGGGGAGCGAATACCCAAAGGTCGAATCTTCAAGAACCTCCCACTCCTGCGCGGCAGCTTGAGAGGAGATGAGCAGCGCGAAGAGCACAGCGCATCGCATCGCTAGCCCTCTGCTTTCATCGTTTTCGCAGCCGCCATCAGCTTGCTGCGATCCACGCCGTGCTTTGCAACCAACTCTTTCGCCTGCATCGGCGAAAGATCGGTGTTCTCCACCAGATGTTTGATCTCGGCATCGCGTTTATTGTCAGGGCTGGTCCAGTCGTTTTGGTCATCCATCACGGAATCCTCCGGGCTACACTGACGAAACCTCAGAGTCTCCTTGGTGTTCCAACGGCCGTCGAAGCGCCTGTCAAGCCAGCGTCAGCAACCAGTCTGAATGCCTGGGAAGCAATGGTTCGATTTGCGCACGTTCTAACGCAGTGTCGTTGATGCCGATTGCGTGGCCGAGGGATGGCATGGGGTGTCAACCATGACTTCCCGAAAGGGAGGCAGATGCTAACAATGACCGCTTTCACATTTTTCGCTCAAGAACAGTCTGGCGGCATTGCACCGCCGTAGCCGCTGTAGGGAGCCGCGGTGAGCTCATCGGCAGGTGTCGACCACTTTTCAGTAAGTAGATTCTAGATGACGTCCTGAAACTGCCCATAGCCACTTGCTGGCTCTGTTCCATTTCCGCGACGTCCGTAGCACTTGAACACAATATAAATGGTAGGGGCATCTATGAGAAATTCACATACTCCGATGCATCGAGACTGCTGTTGCGACTGCTTCTTCCAGTTGAGCCTGATCGAATGGCTTGGAAAGTTTCGGCAGGTTCAGCACGTTGCCCTGGGGCAGCTCGGCGTAGCCAGTAGCCACGACGATCGGCAAGCGCGGCCACTGCGCTCGCAACGCTTCTGCCAGCTCCATCCCGGTCATTTTGGGCATGGCATGATCGGTAATGACAAGGTCGAATTCTTGTCCCTCACGCATCAGCTCCAGAGCGGCTTCGCCCGAAAAGGCTTCCGTGACGACGTGTCCCAGATCTTCCAGCATCGCGGTGGTATTCATGAGGACGAGCGCGTCATCATCAACGGCGAGTACCCTCAGCGCCCCCGGTCCCGTCCGGTCGTCAAAGGGCAAGGCTGATGTCGCTTCGAGGTCAGTCTGTTCGTCCGCCACCGGCAGCCATATCTCGACCAGCGTCCCTTCGTCCCGCCGGCTCGTGAGCGTCAGCCGCCCGCCGGATTGCTCGGCAAACCCTTGCACCATCGAAAGCCCGAGACCCGTTCCTTTGCCAACTCCCTTGGTTGTGAAGAATGGCTCGACGGCCTCGGCGACAGTCTCCGCGTCCATTCCTTCGCCCTCGTCGGCTACGGAAAGACAGAGGAATCGGCTGGTGTCCGAATTGCTATCCGCAGCACTGCCTTCCTCACGAACCGATATGGTAAGGCGGCCACCTTCGGGCATCGCATCTCGTGCGTTGACGGCCAGGTTTAGAAGCGCGGTTTCCAGCTGGTTGGCATCGGTACGCACGTTCGGCAGGGCTTGGGGTATCTCAGTCTCGATCATCACCGAGGGGCCCAAGGCCCTCTGGAGCATGTCGACCATGCCATTGATCAACCGACCCACGTCGACTGGCGTCATCTGGAGATCCTGCCGACGCGCGAATGCCAGCATGCGTTGGGTCAGAGATGCACCGCGCTGGGCAGCATGCATCGCATTGTCGAGCAGGGACCCCACCTGTTGGTCCGATGGCAAGCGCTTACGCAGCAGCTCGAGGCTCCCGATCACGACCGCAAGGAGATTGTTGAAGTCGTGAGCAACGCCACCCGTCAGTTGGCCGATGGCTTCAAGCTTCTGCGCCTGGAACAGAGCCTCGCGCGCCTCTTCAAGCAAGTGCTGCGCTTGATCGCGTTCGGTGATGTCGCGCGTGACTTTGGCATAGCCTATGATCGTACCGAGTTCGTCCGTTATCCGATCGATCACGACGTGCGCGCGAAAACGCGTGCCGTCCTTGCGAACCCGCCAGGCTTCCGTTTCGAAGCGTCCTGCGTCCCGGGCGATCCGAAGGCTGCGCTGCGGTTCGCCGGCATCACGATCCTCTTCCGGATAGAAGCGTCCGAAATGCTCGCCGATGATCTCCTCAGGCGTGTAGCCCTTGATCCGCTGAGCGCCAAGATTCCAACTCGACACCTTGCCGTCTCTGTCGAGCATGTAGATCGCGTAGTCGCTGACGCCTTGAACGAGGATGCGAAACTGTTGTTCGCTCGACTTGAGCGCAGCTTCGGCGAGCTTTCGCTCAGTCAAGTCCCGGGTGATTTTCGCATAGCCGATGATCGTCCCTGACGGGTCACGAATCGGGTCGATGATGACATGGGTCCAGAACCGGGTGCCATCTTTGCGCAAGCGCCAGCCTTCGGCCTCGAACCGGCCCTCGCTGGCGGCGGTTCGCAACGCATGGTCAGGTTTGCCAGCGGCTCGATCTTCCGCTGAGTAGAAGACCGAGAACGGCCTGCCGATGATCTCCGCGGACCTGTAGCCCTTGATCCGCTCGGCGCCGGCGTTCCAGCTGGTGACGATGCCCCCGGGATCGAGCATATAGATCGCGTAGTCTGTAATCGACTCCACGAGCAGGCGATACCGCGCTTCCCCACTCAGCGGCTGCGCTCCGGTCATTTTCATTCCAATTGTGCGCCCCTTGGTGCCCACTCGGGTTTGCAACCAAACCGTCGAAAAGTTGTTCCAGATTGCCTTTCAATGCCGATTGGCACGTAGTTTCAACCGCATTTGTTTGGACAGTCTCCGGTTTGACGATCAAGTTCCTAACTTGGCGCATAACAATCACGGAGTCGGTGACGATGCCGCCCATTCCGCTTTGCGCGATGAGGCGCGCATAGGCATGCCGCAGCTTGACCGTATTGCGTCAGAGTTCAGCCCGCGATGCCTCAGAGAAATCTGCTGTTGCTCAGGGTCGAACCCGCAAAGTTTGTCTGATAGGCCGTGGCCCGGCCCATCTATCGAACAGCATCGAGCATTCTCTGCAATGCTTCCCATCGATTACGACCGACGGTAAGTGAAAGACCCGGGTGCGCAAAACTCGTCGCGCCGGCGCTAGGGCAGCAATGGGATAAGCTCAGTGATGACCACTTCGATCGACACCGACCTGATGTCACTCGCAGAGTATTCTCCAGCGATGCTGTGGCGGGGCGACGTCAATGGACGTTGTGTCTATCTGAACGCGAACATGCGCGCGTTTTGGGGACTGCAGTCGGATGAATGCGGCACCTTCGATTGGTCGACGAGCCTGATGGCCGACGACCATGAAGCCGTGTTCGGCCCATTTGCCGCAGGCATGAGTTCGCAGGCGGCCTTTGAATGCGAAGGTCGCTACCGGCGTGCCGATGGTGAAATCCGGATTCTGAGGACGCGTGCGACGCCATATCGTGACGCTTGCGGCGTTTTCGCGGGCATGATCGGCGTGAACGAGGATATCACGGAACTGCGCCGGGCCGAGATGGATCTCGCCGAGACGGTCGCGACGCTGAAAATCACAACAGAACAGCAGCAGGCGATCGCCGAACGGCTGTCACTGGCGACATCCATTTCGGGCCTCGCCATGTCGGAGCACGATTCCGACCTACGCTATGCTTGGTCACACAATGTGCCTGGCGATCCAATCGGCAAGACGCCGACCGAGGCATTCGGGCCCGAGATAGGCGCAGACCTCGAGCCACTGCTCGAAGAGGGGCTGACTGAGAACCAATCCCGCGAGATGTGCATGGAACTCGATGGCCAGCAAATCTGGCTTTCCGTTGCCACGACACCCGTTAGTCGGGATGACGGGCAGTCGCGCGTTTTGGCGAGCGCTCTCGACATCACGGCGCGTAAACTCGATGAGGAGAAGCTGAGTGTATTGGCCCGCGAACTTTCCCATCGCGTGAAGAATGTCTTTGCACTCGTGCAGGCGATTGTTCGCCAGACGGCGCGCGCGTCAAACGCTTCCGGAGATTTTGTCCGAGCGCTTGATGAGCGGCTTGTATCCCTTGCGCGCGCCCAGGACGCGCTGCTTGCTCAACGCGGGCAGGCTGCACCATTGCGCGAATTGCTCGAAGCACAAGTGGCACATCTGAGCGGCGTCAACCTGAGCGGGCCTCTCGTGATGATTCCCGACAGGCTGGTATCCTACATCTGCCTGGCGATTCATGAACTGGGAACCAACGCAACGAAATACGGCAGTCTCAGCGTCCCTGACGGCCGCGTCGCCCTCTCTTGGAGTGTATCTGACGACCAGCAGCTTGTGATTAGTTGGCGCGAGCAAGAGGGACCGGATATCAGATCCCCCAATAGTGAAACAGGGTTTGGGACGCAGTTGCTGACGCGCCTGTTCACTGCGGCGACCCGGGGTGAGGCAAACATTGCCTTTGCGAATGGCGGACTAATTTGGCGCGCGCGCATACCGCTCAAGAACGACTGACGCCGTTTGCGAGTCACGGTCACACGTGCGGTTTCGGGCTTATGGTTGATGTGCGAGGTGACTAACTTTCGGACTGGCGGACGACCGTCAGGGAGATAGCGTGGCCCAGTGCCGCCAGCGCCGGCAACTGCTCGGACAGGATGCGCGCGATGATGAGGAGCGGGACGGCGACGAGCACGCCGGCGATGCCCCAGATCCACGCCCAGAAGGCGACCGCGATGACGATGACCAGGGGATTGAGCGAAAGGCGGTTGCCCACCACGGCCGGCGTGATGAACTGCCCCTCGACGCTCGTCAGGAAAAGATAGACGAGAGGAACCAGCATCGCCTGACCGACCGGCTCGATCGAAACAAGTGCAACGAGCGCGAGAACGACCGCTCCGATGATCGCTCCGACATAGGGCATGAAGTTCAGTGCCGCCGCCATGATGCCCCACAGATAGGGCGAGGGCATTTCAAGCAGCCACATCGCCACGGCCACCGCAATGCCAAGGCCCAGATTGATCAGCGTGATCGAGAGGAGGTAGCGCGAGATTTCGCGTTCGATCTCGTGGATGGTCTGCACCGCCACCTTCTTGTCGGAAAAGCGCGGGACGGCCTGCACGATCTTCTCGTAGATGAGGGTGTTGTAAACGAGCAGGAACAGGGTCAGCACGACCGTCACGAGCGCTATGCCGCCAAACGTCAGCATTTCGTCGGCAGCCTCGACGATCAGGCCCGGTTCCTCGACACGCACATCCTGCACGGACGGGTCGGGCTCGCCGGCGCTCAGTTCGCTGAGCTGCTTGCTGGCGCGTGAGACATTCTCCAGCGGAGTGCGCAGATGCTCCAGCTTTCGGTTGACCTCCAGCATGATGACCGGGGCGCGTTCGACGAAGGCGACGACCGGGCCGCTCAACAGGTAGACTGCCGCAATGGCCAGAAACGACACGCTCACGACAAGGGCCGACGCCGTGATGGCGTTCGGAATGCCGCGTCGGCGCGCGACGCGTACCATGGGGCTTAGCGTCAGTGCGAACAGGACTGACATGACGATCGGCAACAGGAATAGTCGGGCAACGTAGAGCACACCCAGGATCAGCAGCGTCGCGATGACCCACAAGGCTCGGTCGATCGACACGAGCCTCATGCGGGCCGATCCGTTCTGGGTACGCTCCAACGACATCTCCCCCGCAACCAAGGTCCCGCGCGGCATGCGAGACTAACTCAACGGATCAGGGAGAGCGAGACCTCGGCATCGATCTTGCGACCTGCGAACTCGTCCTCGCAATCGCTGGCGATCGTGGAATTGCCCGTCATCTCGATCGTGTCGGCGATGATCCGCAGACATTCGGGGGCGGCATTTGCGGTGGCGTTGCCTGCAAACTGCACATGCGCCGATGGCGCATAGATGATGCCCGAAACCACGGAGCCGGAAGTTCCCAGAACCTGCATGGAATTGGTATTGCCCTGCGCCTGGTAGATGCTGATTCCCTCATACGGACCGCTGGTCGGCGGCGAAAGCTCAACAAGCTGATTTGCGCCGATGGACATGCTCGCATCGTCAAGCAGGAAAATGGTAACGCCTGGCGCGGCGAGCGAGCCGTTGCCATTCAGGCTGATGCTGCCGCCGCGCAGGATATAGGTGCCGGGCTCCATCACGACATCGCCGGAAATGCGTTCGCCGCAGTATGTTCCGGGCTTCAGGGACTTTGCCTTTCCGGTGCCTACGGCCTTCTGGCAGCTGGTATAGCTCGGTATCGCGACGTCCTTCATGGGATCGGTGCTGCTCCAGCGCCGTTCGAGCGGAGCCTCGCATTCAAGGTCGGCCAAGCTCGTGTCGAACCCGCTGACCGTCCCGACGGTCGTCACGCACTCGGCCTCGATCGTCGCGGAGCCGCCACGCGAGATCGCGCCTTCCGCATTCGAATTCGCCGCCAGGACGCAGTGCGCCATGGTGACGTCCGTCGAGCCCTGGATCTTGATCGCCGATCCGACGGTTTCGTTGAGTGCCAGAATGCAGGCTGGCAAACCCGCAGCCATACGCACGCTCGCCTTACGCGTCACATTCCAGTCGACGGAAAACGACGTGATTCCTTCGTGCCGGAACGAGGCCGAGACGCCGCGGACACGCTCGCCCTCTGCGGCCTCGCCGAGGATCGCTTGCGCCTGCAAGTCCGACAAGAGTGCCGCAAAACTTTCCGGGTCTGTCGGGGCGACGTAGCTGAAGTCGGGGAGCGCGCCAGTCCATCCAACGAGATTTGCCTGGAAATAGGCCTCGGCCTGATCGGCGGTCGGCACTGCGCCATTCATCTCCAGATTGGCCATTGCGAGCGCGGTCGCATCGAGCGCCTGCTGCACCTGCGATGCCTTTCGCTGCGTCTCGGCCACATCGATCGCGCCCGCCACCGCGGTTGCTACAGGAATCGCAGCGATGGCGAAGATCGCTGCGAAATTGCCGCTCTCCGAAGCTGCAAAGCGCTTCAACATCGTTTGATCCCCAGCCAGACAAGGACGATCGGACGGGCGAGCTAACGGGTGGTGAAGACCATTATCTGCATTTTAACGGATGGCTAAAATCCTTGGGTACCTCGGCAGTGGAAGGCCTGTAGGGCTGCTTTGGAAGGCGGTTGAGAGGGAGAGCGAGCGCCGTTGCTGCGCACCCGACGCCTGCGCAATTTGGCTCGCTACCATTCGTCCTCGGCGCGTCGGGAACCATTTGGCACAGCTTCCGTTAGTCGCCGTGCTCAACGCCTTTACGGACCGCAGAGCCGGACTTCGAGCCGCCAGGACGCAATGTCCCTTCCGTCCTGGCGGCTCTCTTCAACTCCGATACGACCTAAATCATTTGATCACGGAACCGTGAACCTTCTGCTCGCGACCGCGTTATGGGTTCGAAGGGACCTTCGTGAACAGGATCGATACGATGCGCTGGACTGCGAAAGCATCCCTGATGGCGAGCGTTGCCGCCATGACCCTTATGGTTGGCCCCGACACACATTCCACCTTGACCGAAGCGAATGCCTTGCGCGACTTCGTGCCAGTGCAGATGGGCACCTCCGCCGAAGCGCAGGCACGCGTTTCCGTCGGTGTTTTCTTCGATCGCCTTGCACCTCACGGGCGCTGGGCGCGCCATGGCTCGCATGGGTACGTCTTCGTGCCGGCAGGCGTCGGCCGCGACTGGCGACCCTACACGCAGGGACACTGGGCGTACACCGACGACTACGGCTGGTACTGGGTCTCCGATGAACCCTTCGGCTGGGCAACCTATCACTATGGTCGCTGGGGCTACAGCCGCTCCTATGGCTGGTACTGGGTGCCGGGCAATGTTTGGGCACCGGCCTGGGTGACGTGGCGAACCGGCGGCGACTATGTCGGCTGGGCACCGATCGCCCCCGAAGGCAGTGGATATGCCTGGGGCGCGCCTTCCTCGTTCCGCCCGCCGGTCGCAGAAAGCTGGGTGTTCGTCGAGACGCGCTATATCTCTGCTCCGACCATCGTGCAGTACGTTGAACCGATCCCGCAGATACCGGTCATTCTTGAACGAGCTACCACCCGCGTGGACATCCGGATCGAGCAGAACATTGTCATCAACCAGCCGATCGAGCTCACGCAGATCGAGAACGTGGTCGTCGACCCCGTCCAGACTGTCAACGTGACGTTCGTCGACGATCCGGACCAGGCGTCGGCATCGGATGGCGAGGTCGTGGCATTCCAGGCGGACATCTCCGAGGAGGAGCCGCAGGAAGCTCCGGCCGAGGCCGTAGAATCGGCTGACCAGATCGAGGAGCCGGCGATCATCGAGGAGACGCTCGAAGAGGTCCCCGCCGAGGCAGACGCGCCGAGCGCCGCCGAGATCGAGGATGACGCTGGCGAGCCGGTAGCCGACGACGGAGCGACCGACGAGGCGGCTCCCGCGGAGAGCGATGCCGATGCGCCCGCCGCAACCGAAACAGCGCCGGCTGATGGTGCCGACGCCGAACAGCCCACTGACGACGCCGAGGAGCAACCGGCGGCCGAAGAGCCGGCGGTCGGCGAAGAGCCCGCTGAGGCCGAGCAACCTGCCGCTACCGACGAGCAGCCCGCCACGGATGAGACGCCGGCAGCCGACGAAGCTCCTGCAGAACCCGAGGCAGGAGCCAATGAAGCCGCTCCCGCCGAAGGAGAGCCTGCAGAGGACGCCGCACCGGCTGAAGAAGCCGCTCCGGCTGAGGAGGCAGCACCGGCTGAAGATGCTGCTCCGGCCGAATCCGAGGCTCCGACCGAAGCCGCGCCGGAACAGGAGGAGGCTCCGGCAGAGGAGGCTCCGGCAGAAGAGGCCCCGACAGGGGAGGCTCCTGCCGAAGAGACTGAAGCAGCTCCCTCTGGCGAATCAGCCGACGGCGAGGCGTGCCCCGAGGGCCAAGAAACCTGCTAGGTCGCACGTACCGGGCCGGCCTGGCTGGCCGGTCCGGTTAGCTATGATCGACAAATGAGAACATAGCCTTGAACCTAGCCGTTGGTTGAACTACGCCAACGGCGACGCACGGGCTTTCCTTGCTCCGGTACGATGTCCGCTAATGGCTTGTGGATGTATCTGCCGTGACGACTGAGAACCTGCTGAGAGACTACGTCCGCTTTCAGCTCTATCCAAAGTTTGTTTGGGCGTTCTGGTTGGGGGGGCCGGGAGCGTGCTCCGGCGACGTGATCGATCAGATCACAGCTTCAATCAGGAATGGTCCTTGGCGGGCCATTGCGGCGTCCAAGAGCATCGAGAATTCTTCGATTGTGGTCGCGCGGCCGGCCTCGACACCCATACCGTTGGCCATCTTGCACCAGTCGAGATCGGGCTTGTCGAGGTCGAGCATGCGTCGGGCGTTGATGCCGAAATCGTTGACGCCGACATTGCGCATCTCGCCCTGCAGGATCGCATAGGCGCGGTTCGAATAGACGATTGTGAGTACGTCGAGATTCTCGCGGGCCTGGGTCCACAATCCCTGAATGGTGTACATGCCGCTGCCGTCGGCCTGCATGGCGACGATCTTGCGGTCCGGGCAGGCGATGCCGGCGCCGACGGCGAGGGGGATGCCTTCGCCGATGGAGCCGCCGGTCAGCGGAACGTGGTCGTGCGGGTGCAGACCGGGGGCGAGGGCCGCGAGCTTGCCGCCCGAAGTGATCGATTCCTCGCAGATGATCGCGTTTTCGGGCAGTCGGCGGGCGACGGCAAGCGCGATGGTCTCCGGGTTGAGAGCGCCGACCGGCTCGGCGATTTCGTGCTGCGTGAACCGGTTGGCGGCAAAGGGTGCGTTCGGCGCAATGCCGAGTTCGTCGGCCAGTGCCGAAAGGCTTGCGGCGAGATCGTGCTCGTGGCCGGCCATCTCGATCACCTCGCAGGCGGGGTCGAGAATGGTGCTCGGCTTGCCCGGATAGGCGAAGAAGGCGACCGGCTGGCGGCCGCCAAGGCAGATCGCGACCTCGAACTCCTTCAACGTCGCGACGGCCAGGTCGACATTGTAAGGCACAGGCCGGGCAGCGACACGGCCCGCGCCGCGCTGCGTGCGGTCCGAGACCTGCGAGAAGAGGGCGGCGCCGGTGGAAGCCGAAATGCGGCCGGCGGTCTCCAGCGCATCGGCGCGCAACGCCTTGCCGGCGAGGATCAGGACGGCGCGGCGGCCGCTCTTCAGGGCCTTTGCGGCGGCGACCACCGCATCCTTTCCGGCGACGGGGCGCTGCGGCACGACGACGGGCGAGGGCACTTCCGTTCCGATCTCGCCCCAGGCAGCGTCGGCCGGCAGGATCATGGTCGAGACGCCGCGATTGACCAGCGAGGCGACATAGGCTTCCTCGGTCACCCCGCGAACGTCCTGAGACGTCTGAGCCCTGCCGACCCAATGCGACATCGGCCGTGCGAGCCCTTCGATGTCGCTGGTCAGCGGCGCGTCGTGGCGGATGTGATAGGTGGCGTGCTCGCCGACCACGTTGAGGACCGGCGTGCGGGCGCGGCGGGCATTGTGGAGATTGGCAAGGCCGTTGGCGAGGCCGGGGCCCAGATGCAGCAGGGTTGCGGCCGGCTTGTCGGCCATGCGCCCATAGCCGTCGGCCGCGCCGGTGACGACGCCTTCGAAGAGGCCGAGAACACAGCGCATCTGCGGCTTGCGGTCGAGGGCGGCGACGAAGTGCATCTCGGACGTGCCGGGATTGGCGAAGCACACATCCACCCCGTTGACCAGGAGGGTGTCGCAGAGGATGTCGGCTCCGTTCATGGTGGCTCCCGTGAGGCTGTTGTTCGCGTCAGGTCACCCATAGCGCCGCCCAATATATTGAGCAACATTGGGATGCTGCTCGGTCTCAAAGATAAGGCGGCGTACAGGCGGAGATGACGATCGTGCGCTGGGCCGATGGGTTGCGGAAGCGGTGCGGCGTGCGGCTGTCGAAGAGGTAGGACTCGCCGGCGCGAAGGATGCGGACCGCGTCGCCGACCGTGACTTCCAGTTCGCCTTCGACGACGTAGCCGCCTTCGGACGACAGGTGCTGGAGCGGCGTCGTTCCGGTGTCGGCGCCGGGCTCGTAGATCTCGTGAAGGATCTGCAGATTGTGGGCGCGGGCATCGCCGACCTGCCGGAAAGCCATGGCGCCGTGGCCTTCGCCGATGGCGTGGGTCGCGACCTTCGAGGTCAGGTCCACCAGTTCGCCGACGCCGAAGAACGGTCCCGCGGGCATGGCGCGCTCCGGTTCGAAGAAATCCGCCATGGTGACGGCGAGCCCGCTGAGGACCTTGCGCAGGGTGGCGATCGACGGGCTGATCCTGTTCTGCTCGATGTTCGAGATCTGCGCGTGCGGAACGCGGGCGAGTTCGGCGAGCTGGCGCTGGGACAGCCTGGCGGCAAGGCGCATCGCCTTCAGCCGCGCTCCGATATCGAACGTCCGTTCCATCACCGGCTCATCTCCCGATGGACAATATCTTGTCCAATTTCCCCACAGCGATAGCCGATTTCAGGCGCGAATCCAGCCCTCCGCAAAAATAATTGTGGCTGGCAAACGACGCAAAATGGCGAGCGAAAACAGGTCGATGCGGCGCAGGCGTGGACGGTTCCGCTGCGACACGCAATCGCGGCGACTTGACAAAAAGCAGCGCAACGACCGAAGATATTCGTTATGGATACGTCATATTCAGATAAAATACAAGAGGCATCCGGAGTGAGGGCGCTTTCGACGGCGCTCAAGACGCTCGCGGTGCTCGATGTCCTGGCCGCGAGCAGCCGGCCGATGCGTCTGCTAGACATCGCCGCTGCGATGGGGCTGTCGCGACCGACCGCCTATCAGCGGCTTCACACATTGATCGAAGCCGGGATGGTCGAGCAGGACGACGACATGCGCTATCGCCTCTCGATGCACGCCTGCCGGCTGGCGTCGGCGGCGCTCGAGCAGGCGGATCTCGGTACGCGCATCCAGCCGGTGATCGAGGCGCTGGTGCGCGACGTTCGCGAGACGGCGTCACTGGCGGTTCTCGACCGGGGACAGCCCTGCATCGTCGCGCGGGTGGATTCGGAAAGCCTGCTGCGCGCCGAGCAGAAGATCGGCACCACCATGTCACTGGAAGGTTCGGCATCCGGCCGGGTGCTGACGGCGTTCGCCGATGCGTCGACGCTGGCGAAGCTGACCGCGAGCGGCGAGGAACTGGCTTCGGCCGAAATTCTCGAAGCCTGCCGCCGCGACGGATACGCGCTGTCCAGCGGCTACACGAAGAGCGGCGTGATCGCGATCGCCGCGCCGATCTTCGACCATCAGGATCGGTGCACCGCGACCCTTTCGCTCGTCCTTCCCGAGACCCGTTTCGACCTCGAGGCCTTTCGCGACCCGCTTCTGGCGTCGGCGCGGGAAATCACGGCCATCCAGCAGGGAAAGCATCGCTGACATGAATTCGTCCCTCCCATCGACGCTGCCCGCGCTACCGCTGCCGCGCCCCGCCGCCAGGGTGATGCGGCCGCAGAATCTTTCGGCGATCCAGCCGAACCGGCTGAGCGGGACGCGGGCCTTGATGAACCGGATGGTTCGGGAACGGTGGGACATCCGCGCCGAGCGCTTCGATGTCGACGCCAATGCCGAGGGCACGGTCGTCTATTCGATCAAGACGCCGACGCATGAATTCTCCTTCATCGGCTTTTCGCGCCCGCCGAGCCGGACGGCGCGGACCGGGCGCATCATCGGGCGCGCCTGGGACATGATGGGCACGCTCAATGAAGGGCCTGCGAGCGAAGCCGACATCGCCTCGGCGCGCGAGGAACTGCCGAAGCTCTACAGCGGCCGCGCGACGCCCAATGCGCTGATCTGGTGCCGGTCGAACCGGTCGATGCGCATCTTCGACCAGACGCTGGCGGCGCTCGCCGATGGCCGCCAGCCCGAGATCGGCGAACTGGCGCAGGTCTGCTATTTGATGCGCAACACCGGGCTCGACGGAAACGGCACCTTCGGGACACGCTCGTTCGCGTCGCTTGGAAGCGATCATCCGCTGGGTGGAATGCTGCAGGCGCAGCTTTTGACGGCCTATTTGATGCGCGAATATTCGTGCGATCTCGTCGAACACCTCGCGCGGCTGAAATCCGACGGGGCGGTGTCGCTCGATCCGGCCATTCGCCGCTTTTTGGGCGTCGGCAATGGCTCGGCGCTGGGGCTGATCTTCTTCGTCCACAAGCATCCGCGGCTCATCAGTTCGTGGATCGAGGCGCGCGAGACGGCGATCGCCGCGGCGCGCGGCCTTGCCCTGACGCCCAGCGATGCGCGGTTCGAGCGGCTTGGCGAACTGCTTCGCCAGGCGGCGCAGTTCCGCAACGAAGATCGCATGGTCTACGAGGCCTTTGCGCCGAGCGCGTCCGTGGCGGCTGAACTCGCCGCAATGGCGCAACGGATCGACGGCTATGGCGACGCACACGAATTCCCGCTTGATGCGCTGGCGAGCGAATTCGAGGACGCCTTCGGACCGGAAGCCTACGAGACATTCCTCTCGATCCTGATCGAACTCGTGCCGGACGAGGCCGATGCGCTCTATTCAAAGATCGCGGGGGCCGACGAGATGGTGGTCGATCCGGCCGAGACGGTGGGCTCGCTGCGCGGGCTCGTCGAGCGGGACTATGGCTGGGCGCTCGAGGCCGACATGGCCGACGCCGAGGCCTACAAGTATATCTGGTACAAGTCGGAAACGGCTGAGGAGCCGCGACGGGGGGCACGCGTCGAGGTGCCGGATGCGCGCGACCTCGGGCTCGACCTTTGTGGCGACGTCCAAGCGCTCGCCGTCGACCTTGCCAGATCGGACGACGCGCTTTCGGTGGCGAGGTTCCTGCTCGGGCATCCGCGTCACCGTGCGACGATCGCTCGGCTCCAGACGCTGCGCGACAGCGCCTACGCTCATCCGCGCGCCAACATCAACGGCGAGGATTTCATCCCGATCAATCTCGTGCGGCTGATGAATGCAGGCCTGCACGGCATTGAAAAGACGCGTGACTTCCTCAACCGCAATCTGCGAGGCGTGCTTTATCACGGCGCGCCGACCCCCGATGACATCAGGCAGGGCCGCGCCGACGCCTGGTTCTATCCGAAGGAGCCGGCACGATGAATGCGGCGAAGACCCTGCGCATCATGCCGCGCGAGATGCGGATGATGGCCGAGCGCATCCTGTCGCTGACCAATCTGCCGAAGGGCGTCTTCCTGACGATGCCCGACCACGTGATGTTCTCGCAAGGGCTCGGGCTCGGCGGCTTTGCCATGCTGGAAGAGGCCTTCGACGAATTGAGGACAGCCGATCCGCGCGCCCTCGCCATCGAAAGCGAGGAGGGCGCCGCGCTGGTGCTCGATTGCGACGGCCAGCATGGCTGGATCGCCGCGGCTCCGGTTGTCGACCTCATGGGCGAGTTGGTCGCGGCGCATGGATCGGCCACCGTCACATGTGTCGAAGCGAATCATCCCGAGGAACTCGCGATCGTCGTTCCGCTCGCGCGGCGCGCAGGCCTCGACGTGGTCTTGAACGGACCTGCGACATTTTCCGCGACCCGTCTCAACCGGACGGGCCGCATCGCCGACGACGAGCCGCTGCTCTGGTCGCTCCTGAATGACGGGACGCCGATCCCGGCCGAGCTTTGGTGGCGCATCTACGAGATGGCCAAGAAGGCGCTCGCGCCGGACACCGTGGTTTCGCGCCGCCACGCCGGACCGATGATCGTCAACGACGACGGCACGGTGATCGGCCGCAAGGACAATGACGACGAGACCGACATCTCGTTCCTCGCGTCGGGCGCAGGGACGGCGGCACGGGCAGGAGACGCTCAACGATGATCATCGACGGTTTGCAGTGCGGCCATTTCGACCGCGAGGCCTTTGTCTCCCTGCAGAAGGCGGGCGTCGGCGGTGTCGTCAACACGTGCGGGTTCTGGGAGGGCACGGTCGAGTCGCTCGATTCGATCGGCCGATGGCGCGATCTGGTGCGCGAGAATGCGGACGTCGCCGAAATCGCGCTGACGTCGGCCGACATCAGCCGCATATCGGGTGAGGGGCGTGTCGCGGTCATCATGGGGTTCCAGAACGCCAATCTCTTCGAGGGTCGCATCCGCTTCGTCGAACTCTTCGCAGAACTTGGGGTGCGCGTCGTCCAGCTCACCTACAACAACCAGAACGAGCTCGGCGGAAGCTGCTACGAGGCCGAGGATTCGGGTCTCGCCCGGTTCGGCAAGCAGGTCGTTCTGGAGATGAACAAGGCCGGCATCCTGGTCGATTGCAGCCATGTCGGCGACCGGTCGACGCTGGATGCGATCGAGGCTTCGGAAAAGCCCATCGCCGTCACCCATGCCAATGCGCGGTCGCTTTTCGACCACAAGCGCAACAAGTCCGACGACGTGCTGAAGGCGCTCGGCGAGACCGGCGGCGTGATCGGCTGCGCGGCCTATCGCAACATAACGGGCGACGCCTACTGCAAGTCGATCGAAGCGTGGTGCGGAATGGTCGCCGAAACGGTCGAGATCGCCGGGATCGACTCGGTCGCCATCGGCACCGACCGCAGCCACAATTTCACGCTGCCGGATTATGCCTGGATGCGCCAGGGCCGCTGGACGCGCGGCGTCGACTACGGCGCGGCATCGGCCGCGCGCCCCGGCAAGGCACCGCCGCCCGACTGGTTCCAGACCGTGGAGGACATGAACGTCATCCCCGAAGGCCTGCGGAGCGTCGGCTTTGCCCAAGAAGAGATCGAGAAGATCACCAACGGGAACTGGCTGCGGCTCTACGCGGCGACCTTCAGAAACGAACAAGAGGAGAAATGAGCATGACCGATTTCACATCGCGGCTTTCGCCGCTGCTTTTGCCGACACGCCGTTCCTT